>Ga0256908_1000096_pt1 | contig 54581 bp, 45 predicted proteins | sample MC6MC0761MT_FD_186331 | JGI IMG/M metagenome (GOLD analysis project Ga0256908, IMG submission 186331) | Metatranscriptome of enriched soil aggregate microbial communities from Iowa State University, Ames, United States - MC6-MC0761-MT... | ecosystem: Environmental > Terrestrial > Soil >... | reverse complement strand
TCAGACAATGGTTTCCGACTTTATCGACCGAGCCAATGATTTTATTAACGCCGGATTTATAAGGCCGGTCCGAGCGACTTGTTCTGTACGGATCGCTAATTATTCTCATCACAACGATAGCCATTTTGTAATGGAGATACCGGTCAGCTTAAAAGAAACCGAGTTTATTTTTGTTGTACGAAATCAACATATTTTTGGCCTGACGATAATGTGCCAGCATCATTTTATGATTTTCTCTGCCGATACCGGATTGCTTATATCCGCCAAATGGCGCACCTGCCGGATAGGCATGGTACTGATTAACCCAGATGCGTCCGGCCTGGATGGCTCTCGGTACACGGTACAGTTCATGCGCATCGCGCGTCCAGACACCGGCACCTAAACCGTACATGGTATCATTGGCAATCTCAATAGCTTCCTCTACCGTCTTGAAGGTGGTTACGGCCAGTACCGGTCCGAAGATTTCTTCCTGGAAGATGCGCATTTTATTATGTCCCTTAAACAGGGTTGGCTGAATGTAGTAGCCATTCTCCAGATCGCCACCCAGATGATTTACGTCGCCACCGGTCAGTACTTCTGCCCCCTCTTCCTTACCCAGTTTGATGTAGGAAGCAATCTTGTCTTTCTGTATCTGAGAGGCTTGTGCACCCATCATTACGGTTGGGTCCAGCGGGTTGCCTACTTTAATGGCTTTTACACGCTCGATTACGCGGGCAATAAAGGCTTCATAAATGTCCTCCTGTATGAGCAGACGCGATGGGCAGGTACAGATCTCGCCCTGGTTCAGGGCAAACAGTACGGCCCCTTCGATGGCTTTGTCGAGGAATTCATCATCATGATCCATTACCGATTTGAAGAAGATATTAGGAGATTTACCACCCAGCTCCAAAGTAACGGGAATAATGTTTTCTGTAGCATACTGCATGACCAGTCGACCGGTTGCGGTAGAACCCGTAAAGGCCGCTTTCGACACCTTGGGATTGGTAACCAGTGCCCGGCCCAGCTCTCCGCCGAAGCCATTCACTACATTGACTACACCTGCAGGCAGCAGATCGCCGATCAGCTCCATCAGTACCATAATAGATACCGGTGTGCTCTCAGCAGGCTTCAGCACCACACAGTTGCCTGCGGCCAGGGCCGGGGCTAGTTTCCATACCGCCATCAGGATGGGGAAGTTCCAGGGAATGATCTGTGCCACTACACCCAGCGGTTCGTGTACGATCAAGGATACGGTATGCTCATCTAATTCGGTATGCGAACCTTCCTCGGCACGGATGACACCGGCAAAGTAACGGAAGTGATCTATCGCCAATGGTATATCGGCTGCCAGTGTTTCTCTCACTGCCTTTCCATTATCTACGGTCTCTACTGCGGCCAGTTGCTCTAGATTGGCCTCCATACGGTCGGCAATTTTGTTGAGGATAATGCTGCGCTCGGTAGCGGAGGTCTTGCCCCAGGTCTTAAAGGCCTCATGCGCGGCATTTACGGCCAGTTCCAGGTCTTCTTTAGATGAGTGTGCCACTTTGGTAAATACATTGCCGTCTATCGGTGATATTACATCGAAATATTTCCCATTGGCCGGCGGGGTCCACTGACCATTGATATAGTTGTCATATTGTTCCCAGAAGCTCGGACGATTAATAACTGTTGACATAATTTGTTGTTTTAATATTTGTCTAAGTTATCCATGTCCTTACGGAAATGATAGCAAAATCGTATTTTAGGATAGTAAAATCGTCTAAGCCCGTGCTTGTGTTAAATTTTATTTCTATTATTACGTATGGCTCAAATAATGCTTAAATTTGAGTATTACCCTATTCTCAATTTATTCACAATCAGACATATGGCACAACAAGGTATTATACCAGATATTCCGGGCCTGCAGCTACCGCAACAACTGAGCAGCCTGGTAGAGCACCGTACCACATTTAATATGAATAGTTGTGAGTTCTCTATCTACGAAACGCACCAGTCTGCACGGGATGTAAAACTGCACTTTCAGCATATGGCCTATACGGCTATGTTGCGGGGCAAAAAGGTGATGAAGCTGGAGGGTAAAACGGATTACTTTGAATACCTGCCGGGAGAGAGTGTACTGGTGGCACCTGGTGAGACGATGGTGATTGATTTCCCCGATTCGGACGAACAGCCCTCTCAATGTATATCGCTTAGTATCAGTCCCGAGTTTGTGGACCATACTTTACAATACCTCAATCATCAATATAGCAAGATCGATGAGGAAAGCAGCTGGAATATAAAGGAGGAGGATTACTACTTGTTTAACAGCACTGCCCTGGCCTCTGCCACAAATAATATTATGCGCATTGCGATGGAGGATAATATGCAGAAGGATATTATGGCTGATCTGGCACTAAAGGAATTGCTGATACGCTTGATGCAGACACAGGCACGCAAACTGGTTGAGCATAACCAGCAGCGCAAAAAAACGCCGGGCCGACTGGCTTTTGTGATAGAATACATTAAGAGTAACCTGCATCAGAAATTATCGATCGAAAATATTGCGAAGCTGGCTTATATCAGCAAATCTAATTTCTTCAAACTGTTCCGCCAGGAGCTGGGTATGTCTCCCAATGAATACATTCTCCAGGAACGTATAAATAAGGCGAAAAACCTGCTGCGTTTTAATACCAGCATTAAGGAAGTGGCCTACCAGACGGGCTTTTCAGACACCAATTATTTTATCAAATCCTTTAAGCAAGCAGAGGGTATGACACCCAAAAGCTATCAGAATGCGCTGCTGATCGCGGGTTGATTCTTTAATTCAAAAATAAAAAGGTAAAGGTCAAATTGTAAATAAGTACCTATGCTCAAAAAACGAATGCACATGTATTCTTTGGGGCCCCATTTATAATTTTTGCTACCTTTTGCCTTGATGAAAACAAAGGCATTTTGGGGCCTTTTGTTGCCGGATAAAAGGACGAATAAGATATAAATAGAATGTACGACATGTGAATAGATATATAATAATAAAGGCTACCGGATCGGTAGCCTTTATTATTATATAAACAGATGCTGTATTATTTCAACAGGTTTCTGCTGATTACGATTTTCTGCACTTCGCTGGTTCCTTCATAGATCTGAGTGATCTTCGCATCACGCATCAGGCGCTCTACGTGGAATTCTTTTACATAACCGTAACCACCGTGGATCTGAACCGCTTCGTTAGTTACTGTTTGTGCGATCTGAGAAGCGAACAGTTTTGCTGTAGCAGAAGCTACATCATAGTTCTCATGCTGATCTTTTAACCATGCTGCTTTCAGACATAACAGACGAGCTGCTTCTACGTCTGTAGCCATATCAGCCAGTTTGAAGGCGATCGCCTGGTGGTGCATGATTTCTTTACCGAATGCTTTACGCTCTTTAGAATATTTAGTAGCCAGTTCTAATGCACCGCTTGCAATACCTAATGCCTGAGACGCAATACCGATACGGCCACCGCTCAGTACTTTCATAGCAAAAGAGAATCCGAATCCGTCTTCACCGATACGGTTTGCTTTTGGCACTTTTACATCCTGGAACATGATCGTGTGTGTATCACTACCACGAATACCCATTTTATTTTCTTTAGCACCTACGGTAACACCTTCCCACGCTTTTTCTACGATGAAAGCATTGATACCTTTGTGCCCTTTATCTGCATGTGTTTGTGCGATAACCAGGTAGTAAGAAGCTGAATTACCATTAGTGATCCAGTTCTTAACACCATTCAACAGGTAGTAATCACCCATATCTTCAGCAGTAGTACGCTGAGAAGTGGCATCAGAACCTGCTTCCGGCTCGCTTAATAAGAAAGCACCGATTGCCTGACCACTAGCCAGAGGTACTAAGTATTGTTGTTTTTGTTCTTCTGATCCGAATTTTTCCAGACCCCAGCATACCAATGAGTTGTTTACGCTCATACATACAGAAGCTGAAGCATCTACTTTAGAAATTTCTTCCATTGCCAATACATAAGAAACGGTATCCATACCAGCTCCGCCGTATTTAGGATCTACCATCATTCCCATAAAGCCCAGCTCTCCTAATTTCTTAATTTGCTCTGCAGGAAATTTTTGCTGATCATCACGCTCAACTACACCCGGTAATAATTCTGTCTGAGCGAAATCACGAGCTGCCTTTTGGATCATCAGCTGCTCTTCTGTAAACTGGAAATTCATAAAGTAATTTTGTTTAAAAAATGTAAGCGTCTTTTTTGACGCGACAAAGATAATTCTTTTGTATTAAAATCAAAGCAGATTCCTATGTAACTAAATGATTACCGCCACGTATAAAGAAAAAGGCCGCAAATATGCGGCCTTTTAATATTTTATATTGCAGGCAATAATTATTGCTGTGCAGGAGCCTGCTGATTTTTAGCAGGAGCTTGTTGTTGCTGTTGTTGCTGCTCTTTAGCAGAAGGCTTGTTCTGTCCGATACCCAGAGAGAAGGTAGATAAGATACACAGTAACATAATTGCAGTTGCAGTGTACCAGGTACCTTTTTCCATTACATCACCAGATTTCTGTACACCCATAACCTGGGTACCTACACTACCGAAAGAACCGGAAAGACCGCCTCCTTTAGGCTTCTGGATCAGAATGAAGAATGCTAATACAGCACATGCTACGATGATTAATATGATATAAAGGCTAGTCATTTTATTTTAATTCTTTTTGTAAACTTTCTATTTTCTGAGCAAAATAAACACTTTTATCTGGATTTTTCAAACATAATTTTTGATACATTTCGATCGATTCCCTGATCTTGCCCTGTTTGGCATAAACAATAGCCATAGATTCACTCACCACACCATCTTCACGGGATATCGAATTGACCGCCATTTCGAATACAGAAGCCGGTATTTCATCACTTTCTTCTTCCAGTGCCTCGGCCAGTTTCTGTCTCTGCCACATGGCTTTAAGTGCACTCTTCTCCTGCTCTTCCTGCTGCTCGTGGCGGGTTTTATGCTGCAGGAACTGTAACCATTCTCCAAAGCTCATCACCACCAGTAAAGATTTATCTACATCATCTCCATCCTGTGCATCCAGATGAGGCAAAGTCATTTCTTCCAGATCTTCCTTTTCGGGCAGGTCTGCAGATACGTCAATACCCTGCTTGGCAAAATAGTCTACAGTTGGGGCATCAAAGGTCAGTTCATCAGTAAAGAAATCTTCTTCTGCAATCACATTATCTGCCGCAATAGGTTCTTCTATAACCGCTTCCGGCACTGCTTCTGCTTCCTGGCTGATCAATGAGGCCCAGGTTTCTTCTTTATCTTTCCAGTAATGAAAAACCACGGGATTATAGCCGTATATCTCCAGCAGATCACGATTCACGACATTGCCCACTTGCTGGTAATGTGCCATTAAAGGTGCCAAGGAAAAATAAGGGTAATCCTGCTCCAGTTCTTTTAAAGCACTATTATCTTCCTGTAGCAGTAAATCGGGCTGTCGCAGCCAATGGTGTATTTGTGTTCCTGAGATCAAAATGAAAAATGTTTACCAGTTTACAAAAGCCTTATTAAAGATATCATCAGCCAATTGGTTTCCGATGTCTTCTATAAGCTTGTTCTCTACCGATTGTAATTGTTGGTTCGCAGCAAAATCTGCAAAGCGGCTGAAAGATTGCTTAAAGCTCGCCTTAGGATCCAGCTTGTTTTTAAACTCGATCTGTACCGTAATGGTCAGGCGGTTTTGCGAGGCCTGTGCCTGCTCGGCACTACCCAGACCGGAAATCGTTACATTGTAGCCAGTTATCGCACCACTCAGCTCATAGTCAGCATTAAGCCCCTGAACTGGCGCCAGTCCGGTCTGGGAGAGAATGCGACTCCTGATCTTATCGGTCAGGGTCGGGCTCAGTGTGGGCACCACATTGGCCGAATTGTTCTGGAGATTCTGCACATTCATGGTTTTACCGGCAATACTGGCGCCGGTAAAAGAATATACTTTACACCCAAGCCAGAAAAAACAGGCCATTAAAATCAGTGCAATGTTTTTGATGCAGTTCTTCATACGATTATGCAAAAGTATTTAATTTTTTCGGCATTGGCAGCATAGCCCGTACAGATTACACACTGCTTACAAATGCCATTGTACACTACCGAAGGGATAAGTATGCATACCATCCTCCTGCTCCAGGATCAGTGTGCCGTCTCCGCTTACCGCAATTACCCTTGCCGTAAATACAAGCCCGTCCGGTATATGTGTAAAACGTACTTCTTCGCCTCTTTTGTACAGGAACTGATTGTACTGCTGTAAAGTATGTTTAAATAATTCCGGTTTATAATAGATCAGTTCATTAAGCAGGCCGCTGCGCAGGTCATTGATGATCTCAAAAAGATCGTACTCCTTATCTGATTCTGCCCTGAGGGAAGTTGCTCTCGTCAGCTCCGGGCTGAAGTCGGTCTGGTTTACATTAATGCCGATACCGATCACCGCATTGGTCCATTGCATGCCGCGGAATACATTTTCAATCAGAATACCTACTGCCTTTTTGTCATTGACATAAATGTCATTGGGCCACTTAATGTGTACCGTCCAGTTTTTACCGATTGCTTCAAAATAGCGTGCAATGGTTGCAGCCACCATTATGTTGAGGTGGGCGGGTGAACGGGTAAGGGCCCCTGAGGGCTGTATGATCAGGCTCATCATGACATTTTCACCCGGCCGGGTGTTCCATTGCTTACCTCTCTGCCCCCTGCCCTGTGTCTGATCCAGTGCCCATACGACTTCGCCATGATGTGCCAATCCGTCCTCTGCCAGTCTTGTGGCATAGATATTGGTACTATCTACGGTAGGTAAATAATGCAACCAATTTGGATAAGCTTTAACAGTGTTAATTGCCAAAAGATTTCTTAATTTTGGACGCAATATAAAATTAGATTTTTAATTTTCAATTTATAAACTAGTATTGGACAATAATCAATCAGGTGCGGCAGACAAAAAAGCTGTAGTAAGAAAAGCACAACAAAGAGTAACCCGGGACAGCGCCATTTTCAAAACCATCATTTCGGCCATTGAGGACAAGAAAGGAGAACGTATCGTTTCGCTCGATCTGCGTAATATCGAAGAAGCGGTAGCGGACTTTTTTATTGTCTGTGATGCACAGACACACATCCAGGTGAAAGCCATCGCGAATCACATTGAGGAAGAAGTGCGCAAAGAATGCGGCGAAAAACCTTACCATGCAGAGCCCGGCCAGCAATGGACCCTGGTAGACTATGTAAATATCGTGGTACACGTATTCCAGACGGAAGAACGCAAATTCTACGATATCGAAAGTCTGTGGCTGGATGCTGAAAAGCAGGAGCACCCATAGCCATACGATACACGTCATGGCCCCCCTATTACTAATACAAAACAGACAATGGACGAGCTTAATAATAAGAAGACCCCGCAACAGCCGGGGATGAATAATAACAATCAGGGCAAAAAACCAAAGACCTCTTTCTACTGGATTTATGGCATTATTTTAGCGGTTATAATCGGTATGCAGTTCATCAGTCTTGGTGGCGGAAAGAATAAAGAAATTTCTTTCCTGCAATTCCAGAACGATTTTCTGCTGCAGAATAAAGTCGATAAAGTAGTTATTGTAAACAACCAGGTGGCCGAGGTTTTCCTGAAAGACTGGGCGAAAGAGAAACCGAAGCGTAATGATCGTTATGATATGCTGATGTCCAATAAAGACGGCGCATTTGATTTTGCCTTCAATATTGGTAAATATGAGGTCTTTAATGACAATTACCAGGAGGTTATGAAACAGCTGAAGGCTGAAAACAAGCCTGAAGTGCCGGTTTTCCTGGAAGACAGGGGCAATCCTTTTGCCTTCCTTACCCAGCTGATCTTACCGGCAATCGTACTGATCGGTATACTGATCATGTTCCGCAAAATGAGCAGCGGTGGTGCAGGTCCTGCAGGTGGTGGTATCTTCAACATCGGTAAGTCTAAAGCACAGTTGTTTGAGAAAGGTACTATGGTTAATATCACCTTCAATGATGTAGCCGGACTGGACGAAGCGAAAGTGGAGATCATGGAGATCGTAGATTTCCTGAAAAATCCTAAAAAATATACTAATCTCGGCGGTAAAATCCCCAAAGGTGCCCTGCTTGTAGGCCCTCCGGGAACGGGTAAAACCCTGCTGGCAAAAGCTGTTGCCGGTGAAGCACAGGTACCATTCTTCTCTATGTCGGGTTCCGATTTCGTAGAGATGTTCGTAGGTGTTGGTGCCAGCCGTGTAAGAGACTTATTTAAGCAGGCACGTGAAAAAGCACCTTGTATCGTATTTATCGATGAGATTGATGCGATCGGCCGTGCAAGAGGTAAAAATGCGGTAATGAGTAATGATGAGCGTGAAAATACGCTGAACCAGATGCTGGTAGAAATGGATGGCTTTAGCGGCGATAGTGGTATCATTATCCTTGCAGCGACCAACAGACCAGACGTACTGGATGCGGCTTTATTACGCCCGGGTCGTTTCGACCGTCAGATCTCTATCGACCTGCCGGATGCTAAAGGAAGAGAAAAAATATTCCAGGTGCATCTGACCCCGATCAAAAAATCAGCCAACCTTGATGTGCAGAAACTGGCCATCCAGACACCTGGTTTTGCGGGTGCAGACATCGCGAATGTTTGTAATGAAGCTGCCCTGATCGCTGCCCGTAACGGTAAGACAGAGGTAGATATGAAGGACTTCAATGATGCCATTGACCGTATCATCGGTGGTCTGGAAAAGAAAAACAAAATCATTCAACCAGAAGAGAAAAAAGTAATTGCTTACCACGAAGCGGGTCATGCCGTAGCGGGATGGTTCCTGGAGCATGCACACCCACTGGTAAAAGTGACCATCGTACCGAGAGGTACCGCTGCGCTGGGCTTTGCACAATATCTGCCTAAAGAAAAATACCTGACCTTGACACAGGAACTGGAAGATGATATGTGTATGACCCTTGGTGGTCGTGCCAGCGAAGAAATCTTCTTTGGTAAAATCTCTACAGGTGCATTGAGCGATCTGCAACAAGTGACCCGTACTGCCTATGCTATGGTAAGTATCTATGGTATGAATGACAAGATCGGTAATATTTCTTTCTATGATCCGCAAAGCGAAGGAAGCTTCCAGAAGCCTTATAGTGAAGAGACCGGCAAGATCATCGACCAGGAAGTAAAACTATTGTCAGACAAGGCATACCTCAGGGCAAAAGCATTACTGTCTGATAAGCGCAGAGAAGTAGAACTGGTTGCTGAAGAATTATTAAAAAAAGAAGTCTTATATAAAGATGACCTGGAGCGCCTGATCGGCCAGAGACCATTTGAAGATCCGCAGGACACACCGTTCTTCCCGGAAAATGGCAACACTACCCCTCCGGCAAGTGATCCGGTTACTTTTAATGCATAAGTGATCATACATTATAAAAAGTTCAGGAAAAATCCTGAACTTTTTTTTATTGCAATAAACTTTTATCTCCACCTGGTGTCTTAATATTGCAACCTTAAATACTCAACCCCTAAATAATAACTGATAATGATGAAAAGAGCCTTACTACCTCTTGCCGCCCTGCTCTTATGGACGGGCACCATGAATGCACAGCAAAATAACCGAAACCAGAATAACCGTCCTGATTATGGCAACCAGAACAGGCCCGATTATGGCACCCGTCCTAACCCTGATGCGCAATATGGCAGACCTTGTAATGGTAATTGCCTTTGCGGAGGCCGCCCGGTTAATACCAGATTTGCTATGAGTGACATGGATTTTGCAGATGCCCTGACAGAAATCAACAAACAGGCATTTGATAAGGATAAGCTGCGTATGGCCATCTTCATCAGCAGCAACAATTACCTGTCTTCTGATCAGATTGCTGCCATCAGCAAGCGGTTCAGCTTTGAAGATGGTAAGGTAGATTTATTGAAAAGTGCTTATGCAAATTGTGTAGACAAGGGAATGTACTTTAAAGCCATTAATACCCTTACATTTTCCGCTAATAAGGACAAAGTATGGGATTATGTCAATGCAAACAATCCTAACCGCTAATAAGGCTTAACAGGCTTATCCGGGCATAAGCACAGGATTTGCTTCCTGGCCGGCAGGTGCTTATATGCAGACACTTACTTAGTTATAAAAAAAGAAAGCGTGGTATAATATACCACGCTTTCTTTTTGCTTAGGTTATTCGTTCTTACTAACCTAAATAAGATTTCAAGGATCCGCTGTAACGCGCTTTTTGCAGGCGCTTGATCGCTCTTTCCTTGATCTGGCGGATACGCTCTTTAGTAAGGTCGTATTTTTTACCGATTTCTTCGATTGTCGGGCCATTATCACCTTCCAGACCGAAGTAAGAAGAGATAATTTCTGCTTCACGAACACTTAATGATTTTAAGATGCGTTGAATCTCTGCTTTCAGAGAGTCTTTCATTACATCATCATCAGTATCGCTGCTGCCTTCCAGCAGGTCACCCATGGCAACATCTTCGGCTTCATGTACCGGCGCATCCAGTGAGGTATGGCGGCTGTTGCTGCTGAAGATATTTGCAATCTCTGTTTCGCTCATTTCCAGGATGCTAGCCAGCTCTTCTGTGCTTGGCTCGCGCTCATGTTCCTGTTCGAAAGCAATATATGCTTTGTTGGCTTTGTTGTAAGTACCGATTTTATTTTGAGGCAGACGTACCAGACGTCCCTGCTCTGCTAATGCCTGCAGGATGCTCTGACGAATCCACCATACCGCATAAGAAATGAATTTAAAGCCCTTGGTCTCATCGAAACGTTGTGCCGCTTTGATCAAACCCAGGTTACCTTCATTGATCAGATCACTTAAAGAAAGGCCCTGGTGTTGATATTGTTTCGCAACCGATACTACAAAACGTAAGTTGGCTTTCACCAGCTTCTCCAGAGCACGCTGATCCCCCATGTGGATCTTTTGGGCCAGTATAGTCTCCTCCTCCGGAGTGATCATCGAAATACGACTGATCTCCTGAAGATATTTCTCAACGGCCTGCGAATCTCTGTTCGTAATCTGGGTTGCAATCTTGAGTTGTCTCATATTATATAATAGATATTTTTAGAAGTAAAACGCCCGCACATTGTCTCCTGCAATTCCGGGATAAACATACAATCCTAACGATACATTTCAAAGCTTTCATATGAAATTAATATGTTAAATGTTTGTTTTTACACACATTCAATATACTTCAAAAATCGTACCAGAACGGCATCCGGCTGTCATGTTTACCTTGGCGGCGCAAAATTAACACAATTTGCAGACATTACCTTGTTAAAAATGACTATAAGTGCGACAAATAAGATTCTTTGAAAAATGAAGCGTACATCAATGCAAAACGTTAACTTTGTCCGAATTTCAAAAAAATCTCAAAATCAATATGCAAGATCTGTATCAACATCCGGATTATTATTTATTAGACGAGTTTTTAACCGATGAACAAAAAGTAATTCGCGATTCGGTAAGGGCATTTGTAAAGAAAGATATTTCTCCAATAATTGAAGATTATGCGCAACGTGCTGCATTTCCAAGCCAGATCATTAAAGGCCTGGGTGAGCAAGGTTGTTTTGGTCCGTTCGTACCGGAAGAGTATGGTGGTCCGGGACTGGATTATATGACCTATGGTATTATGATGCAGGAACTGGAGCGCGGTGATTCCGGCGTTCGCTCTACTGCTTCTGTACAAGGGTCGCTGGTAATGTACCCTATCTACACTTACGGTTCAGAAGAGCAAAAGAAAAAATATTTACCTAAACTGGCTTCGGGTGAAATGATGGGCTGTTTCGGTCTTACCGAGCCTGATTTTGGCTCCAACCCTGCAGGTATGCTGACTAACTTTACCGATGCGGGCAGCCATGTGATCCTGAACGGGTCTAAAATGTGGATCTCCAATGCACCGTTTGCAGATATCGCTGTAGTATGGGCAAGAAATCCGCAAGGCAAGATCCAGGGTCTGATCGTTGAGCGCGGTATGGAAGGCTTCACTACTCCTGAAACGCATGGCAAATGGAGCTTACGTGCTTCTGCCACCGGAGAGCTGGTATTTGATAATGTAAAAGTTCCTAAAGAAAATATCCTGCCTGGCGTACAAGGTCTGAAAGGTCCTTTGGGCTGTTTATCCAGCGCACGCTTTGGTATTGCATGGGGTGCCCTGGGTGCCGGTATGGATTGTTATGATACTGCCCTGCGTTATTCGCAACAACGTATCCAGTTTGACCGCCCGATTGGTGGCTTCCAACTGACCCAAAAGAAACTGGCTGAAATGATTACTGAAATCACTAAAGGTCAGTTACTGGTATGGCGTTTAGGTCAGCTGAGAAATGAAGGTCGTGCAACACCGGCGCAAATCTCTATGGCTAAACGCAACAGCTGTGATGTGGCCATCAACATTGCACGCGAAGCACGCCAGATCTTAGGTGGTATGGGTATCACTGGTGAGTATAGCATTATGCGTCACTCAATGAACCTGGAGTCTGTAATTACTTATGAAGGTACACATGACATACATCTGCTGATTACCGGACAAGATGTAACCGGTTTAAGCGCATTCAAATAAGCACAAGCAAGTTTATAAAATTATAATGGCCCGCAATTTTTTTTGCGGGCCATTATAATTTTATAAAATAGGCTTATCATCAGCCCTGGCCTGCATTCCAGCCAATATAAGGTATCTCATATCACGCAAAAGAAAATATTATATTTTTTTATTATTAGAAAATACCCTACCTTTGCAATTCAATAGTAGGTTTCGGCCTTTACTTTAGCTGATTGTATCAATAATTTATTACTGCTCCCGCCTCAGTTCTCGCTTTAAACTACTACATTATCATTTCCGTCATTGGTTATTCAATACGATACCTGACGAAAGTTAAATAGTAAACAAATAAGGCCTGGCTCATAGGAGAACCAGCGTAATTCATTAATAAAAAAACAATTAATCTAAGCATGGCAGATACTTTTTCAAAAAAGGAAAGAGAGAAGAAAAAAGCAAAGAAAAAACAGGATAAGGCTGAAAAGAAAGAAGACAGAAAAACAAACAACGATAAGGGGAAAAGTCTGGAGGAAATGACGGTGTACCTGGACGAAAACGGTAACCTGACAGATGTTCCACCGGATCAGCAACAAATCAGGAAGCCAGCAGCACAGGATCACAGAAGAAATTTTGACGAAGCGCCAGACGATACAATTTATACAGGAATGGTTTCATTACTGTTTACGGATAAAGACTACGGTTTCATCACTGAAGATAATAGCAGAAATACCGTTTTCGTACACGTAAGCAAATTCAAGGAGCCAATACAGGAAAAAGACAGAGTGTCATTTTTCAAAAAGAAAACGCCAAACGGATACAGTGCCGTTAACGTGAAAAAAATTAAATAAGCAGTTTACAATTTAAATCAATATAACCATGCAAGAAGGTACAGTTAAGTTCTTCAACGAAACAAAGGGTTTCGGTTTCATTACACCATCTAACGGAAGCGAAGATATCTTCTTTCACTTTAGCGGATTAACCTCTGATGTAAAAGAAAATGACAAAGTAATGTACGACACCCAAAACGGTAAAAAAGGATTAAATGCAGTTAATATAAAATTAGTTTAATATTAGTATTTATTTATCCCAAAAAGGAGTAAAGCTTATGGCTTTACTCCTTTTTTATTATGTATCATTTGTGTTGTTAAGGGATTATGACCTGATCTTAATTACCCTCATGAATTGCAATGCTTTCATCGCCTGGAATCCCATATCCCACTCAAACCATTTAGAGGCGTTATTGGGCTTATGCGGATGCTTATGGTGATTATTGTGATACGCCTCGCCCCAGAATACTAAATCGACAGGAAGGATGTTCTTGGAAGTGTTGGTCATTTCAAAGTTTTCGTATCCGAACTTATGTGCCCACCAGTTTACAATCATACCCTGGAAGGAGCCCATTGCAATCGTAACCGGGAATAATAACCATTGCCACCATTCTGTAGCCAGTAACATATAGATCGCAAAATATATGGCTACCCAGCATAAGCGTGCAATACCACTGTGGGCGATTTTATCAAATGCCTGCCAGTCCGGTAGATTCTTTTTATACTTTTCTTCCACCACCCTTTTTCCGATATAAATATTAAAATAACTGGTTCTCGTCAGCCACATCATCATAAACGGATTGGGTTCATTATGTGGTGAGTGCGGGTCTTCGGGTTTATCGGTATAGGCATGATGTAATCTGTGCATCAGCCCGTAAGTGTATGCACTGATGTAGGAAGAACCCTGTGTAATGAAACAACCGAGGAAAAACAACCGTTCCCAACCCTTTGACATCGTAAACATATTATGCGCTGCATAACGATGGTGAAATACGGATTGGAAAAATAAAGAGGTATACCAATGAATGGTAAAGAAGATCAAAAGCGCCATATAAAAATGTTGTTTTGATAGAATATAAAACAACAGATTAATATGGTGTTTAATAAACTAAATTTAAGTAATGAATTACAATATAATAACGCAATATAAGAAAAGGTTATTATAAATCAAATGTCATATATCAGAAACAATCGAAAAGTATATAAAATATCAGGAAAATACACTGTTTCAGGCACTTCAGATGTTACCATTTTTCATTCTTACAATATCGTAACCGTTTAACAGGATGATGTAAACGATTCATCGTCAGTATACATGCGCACAGGGGGGATATAAAAAAACCGGCTGTACCTAAATGTTACAACCGGCTTTGATATATACTTAATTTACGATTACATATTTCTTCTGTACTGGCCACCTACTTCAAACAGTGCCTGGGTAATCTGGCCCAGGGAACAGTATTTAACCGTTTCCATCAGCTCTCCGAATATGTTGCCATTTTTGATCGCAATCTCCTGCAGGCGTTTCAGCGCTTCTTCTCCATTGTTGCCACTGCGTGTCCACAGGTTCTGTACATTGGTGATCTGGTATTCCTTCTCCTCTGTAGTAGAACGGATTACCTCGGCAGGGATTACCGTTGGAGAACCTTTAGAGCTCAGGAAGGTATTTACCCCGATAATAGGGAACTCACCGGTATGTTTCAGCGTTTCGTAGTACAGGCTTTCTTCCTGTATTTTACCGCGCTGATACATGGTTTCCATCGCACCCAGTACACCGCCACGTTCAGTGATTTTATCAAATTCAGATAATACCGCAGCTTCTACCAGGTCAGTCAGTTCTTCAATGATGAATGAACCCTGTAATGGGTTTTCGTTTTTAGCCAGCCCTAACTCACGGTTGATGATCAGCTGGATGGCCATTGCACGGCGTACCGACTCTTCAGTAGGCGTAGTGATCGCCTCATCATAGGCATTTGTATGCAGAGAGTTACAGTTATCGTAGATCGCATACAGGGCCTGTAAGGTTGTACGGATATCATTAAAGTCGATCTCCTGTGCATGTAGCGAACGGCCTGATGTCTGGATATGGTATTTCAGCATTTGCGAACGCTCGTTACCGCCATATTTGAACTTCATAGCCTTAGACCAGATTCTTCTGGCCACACGACCGATCACAGAATATTCCGGATCGATACCATTGGAGAAGAAGAAGGATAAATTCGGTGCAAAGTCATCGATGTGCATACCACGGCTAAGGTAGTATTCCACAAACGTGAAGCCATTAGACAGGGTAAAGGCCAGCTGCGATATAGGATTGGCGCCTGCTTCTGCAATGTGGTATCCGGAGATAGACACAGAGTAGAAGTTACGCACGCCTTTATCGATAAAGTACTGTTGTACATCACCCATTACACGCAGGGAGAATTCTGTAGAGAAGATACAGGTATTCTGAGCCTGATCTTCTTTCAGGATATCTGCCTGAACAGTACCCCGTACTGCTTTCAGCGTTCTTTCTTTGATGACACTATATACATCAGCCGGTAATACCTGGTCGCCGGTTACCCCCAGCAGCATCAGTCCCAGGCCATTATTACCTTCCGGTAAAGCGCCTTGCTGACCTTCTGCTTCCTGACCTACACCAACATTGGCACTGTAGTATGGACGTGGTAAACCCTTAGCCGAATAGATTTCATCGATTTTTGCGTTCACTTCCGCTTCCAGGCCATTCTCTTTGATATACAGTTCACATTGCTGATCGATCGCTGCATTCATGAAGAAGGCTGTGATGGTCGGTGCAGGACCATTGATGGTCATAGATACAGAAGTCTTAGGATCGGCCAGGTTAAAGCCGGAATATAGTTTCTTCGCATCGTCCAGGGTTGGAATACTCACACCGGAGTTACCGATTTTACCATAAATATCCGGGCGGTGATCAGGATCCTGACCATATAGAGTAACGGAGTCGAATGCAGTACTCAGACGCGCAGCCGGCAAGCCTTTACTTACATAGTGGAAACGTTTGTTGGTACGCTCTGGTCCGCCCTCTCCGGCAAACATACGGGTAGGGTCTTCTCCTTCACGTTTGAACGGATAGATACCCGCTGCATAAGGGAATTCTCCCGGAAAGTTCTCCAGCAGAGACCATTTCAGGATCTCGCCCCAGGCTTCGAATCCTGGCACGGCCACTTTCGGAATCTGGGAGTGAGACAGGGATTCTGTATGTGTTTTAATTTTCAGTACTTTATCACGTACTTTAAATTCGTAAAATTCATTCTGGTAGTTAGCCTTTTTCGCTTCCCAGTTCTTCAGCAGCTCCATATGCTTAGGATCCAGGTCCAGGTTTACTTTATGGTATACCTCCTGCAGTTCTTTGATCAGGCGGTCTCTGTCTTCGATATCGGAAGATTGTAAGGTTTCGATGGTCTTGCTGATACCAAATAGTTTCTGCGCTACTTCGGCCTGTTCTTTCGCCCTTTTATCATAACCGCGGTTATTCTCTGCGATCTCGCTCAGGTAGCGGGTACGCGCCGGTGGAATGATAAAGATCTTCTCACTCAGTTCACCGGAAGCAACGAAGTCAGACTTCAGATCTGCACCGGTTTTAGCCACTACAACATCCATCAATGCACGATACATACTGTTCGTACCCGGATCGTTGAATTGAGATGCGATCGTACCGTAAATCGGCATAGACTCGATGTCTTTATCGAACAGCTTATGGTTGCGCTGGTATTGCTTCTTCACATCTCTCAATGCATCAGCAGCACCGCGTTTATCAAACTTATTTACCACTACGATGTCTGCAAAATCCAGCATATCGATTTTCTCCAGCTGCGTTGCCGCACCATATTCCGGCGTCATGATATACATGCTCACATCACTGTAATCCGTGATCTGTGTATCACTCTGGCCAATACCGGATGTCTCCAGGATGACCAGGTCATACTTAGCGGCTTTCAGGATATTTACTGCATCTTCGATATATTTAGATACAGCCAGGTTGCTCTGGCGTGTAGCCATAGAGCGCATATATACTCTCTCGTTACGAATAGCATTCATACGGATACGGTCACCCAGTAAGGCACCACCAGTCTTACGTTTGGATGGGTCTACAGAGATGATACCGATCGTTTTTTCAGGGAAGTCCAGCAGGAATCGTCTAACGATCTCATCTACTGAAGATGACTTACCCGAACCACCGGTACCAGTAATACCCAGTACAGGTGTTTTACTTTCCGCAGCCAGGCTTTTTACTTTAGCCAGCATCGTCTGTGTTTCCGGCAGTTCGCCATAGTTCTCTGCAGCAGAGATCAGGCGGCCAATATCTTTAGGATTTCTGTCCGTAATATGTCCTACTTCACCATTCAGCTGGTTACCGGTTGGATAATCAGATTTGGTCATCAGATCGATGATCATACCCTCCAGGCCCATAGCACGGCCATCGTCCGGAGAATAGATCTTATCAATACCGTATGCTTCCAGTTCCCTGATCTCTTCAGGCAGGATTACCCCACCACCGCCGGCAAATATTTTGATATGCCCGGCACCTTTTTCATTCAGCAGGTCGTACATGTATTTCAGGTATTCCACATGACCACCCTGGTAAGAGGTCATCGCAATCGCATTGGCATCTTCCTGTATCGCACAATCTACTACCTCCTGCACACTTCTGTCATGGCCCAGGTGAATCACCTCAGTACCATTGGACTGCATCACGCGGCGCATGATATTAATAGAAGCATCATGCCCATCGAACAGTGATGCGGCAGTAACAATGCGGATTTTGTTTTTCGGAGTATACGACATAATTCCTTGTAATATATAAATTGAGGTTCCAAAAGTACGAAAAATGGCGCATATAGCGCCATTAGGATACCAAAATCAGGTATAGGAAAAACGGGATCGAAATAAAGCAAAATTCATCGCTCATGACAGACCTCAATCCTAAAAGACTTAGCCGGGAGGGGAAACTAGAAATCATAACTCAAACCGAGTGATACAGCCCATCATACGGAAGTAATAAAGATATTGGCAGGACGATACTAAAAGAGTTGCGCGCCGGCATAGCCGGCGCGCAACTCTTTTAGTATCGCTATAAAAAATTAATCCTGGTTTTTCAGTTTCACCATAGTCAGGATCGTCGCTACGCCTACCAGTGGCTCATCCGTATCATCCAGCATCTCTACCAGCCATTTTACCACACCACGCTTGATCTTAGACTTAGGATTGTCTTCAGACGGTGTGGTGTCATTTGGTAATTTCTGCTTACAGGTAAAGCGGATGTTGATCTTCGCACCAGGATAAACAGGTTTGGTGAAACGCAGGTCATCGATACCATAGTTGAGCAATACCGGATTCATCTCGTAGCTGTCTACAAACAGACCGGCTGCAATACTCATAATAAAGTATCCATGTGCAACCTGCTGATCAAACATGGTGCCTTCAAAATTGGTCTCTACTTTATGTGCGTAGAAATTATCGCCACTCAGTGCCGCAAATTTATCAATATCCTCGCTGGTGATCTCACGGCTTTCGGTGATCAGCTGATCCCCTACTTTCAGTTCTTCGTAATGTTTTTTGAACGGATGAATACCGTCAACATTTCCTTTAGCACCTTGCTGGTATACATTTGTAATAGCCGTAATAGTTGTAGGTGAGCCCTGGATTGCAGTACGTTGCATAAAGTGCAGGATACCTCTTACACCACCCATTTCTTCACCACCGCCGGCACGACCCGGACCACCGTGGATCAGCATAGGCATTGGAGAACCGTGACCCGTGCTTTCTTTGGCGCAATCGCGGTTCAGCACCAGGATACGGCCGTGCATTGTAGCAGCTTCCAGTGTGTACGCTTTGGCGATCTGGTCATCTGCTGTAATGATAGAGCTGACCAGGGAACCTTTACCCATCTGTGCCAGTGCAGCAGCCTCATCAATATCTTTATACGGCATAATAGTACTTACCGGGCCAAATGCCTCAATATCGTGTACTGCCGTTTTATGGAACGGATTATCATTCAGGAATACAATCGGCGGCAAGAAGGCTCCTTTCGCTTTGTCAGCACCCTTCACTTCAAAGTTAGACAGGTCACCGATGATGATATCCTGGCTTTGTTTCAGCTGTGCGATTTTCTCCAGCACCTCTTCTCTCTGAGACTGACCGGCCAGTGAACCCATGCGTACGCCTTCTACAGAAGGATCACCGATGGTGGAGCTCGCCAGGCGCTTGCCCAGTGCGATCTGTACATCTTCCACCATATGTTCCGGCACCATAATACGACGTACTGCAGTACATTTCTGACCTGCTTTTGTGGTAATCTCTCTGGCGATCTCTTTAATGAAGATATCGAACTCCGGCATCTCAGTGGTTACATCTGTACCCAGTACCGAACAGTTCAGCGAGTCGGCCTCCATATTGAACGGAACGGCCTCATCGATCAGGCGCGGATGCGATTTCAGCATCTTACCGGTAGTCGCAGAACCCGTAAAGGTTACAGTATCTCCGTTCTGTACATGATCCAGGATACCTCTTGCAGAACCACAGATCAGCTGCAGTGCTCCATCGGGCAGGATACCGGATGCGATAATATCTTTTACCACTGCCTCGGTGAGGAAGGAAGTTATTGTAGCAGGTTTCACGATCGCCGGAACACCAGCCATCAGGTTAACCGCTATTTTCTCCAGCATACCCCAAACCGGGAAGTTGAATGCATTGATATGGATGGCTACACCACGCTTCGGCACCATAATGTGATGACCAATGAAGGTACCACCTTTGGAAAGCGGCGCTACATCACCATCTACATAAAATGGCTCGTCAGGAAACTGGCGGCGCAGGGAGGCATTGGCAAACAGGTTACCGATACCACCTTCAATATCTACCCAGCTATCGGCACGGGTAGCACCGGTAAAGGCAGATATTTTATAATAGCTTTCTTTGCGATCCAGCAGGTACAAGGCCAATGCCTTCAGCATTCTGCCGCGCTCATGAAAGGTCATTTTTCTCAGCTTAGGACTACCCACTTTGCGGGCATAATCCATCATGGCACCAAAATCCAGCTCTTTACTGTCTGCTACAAACAGTGCATCGCCGGTAATGGCATTATATAAAGTCTCTCCGCTATCGGTTGAGGGTACCCACTGACCGAGCGCGTAATTTTCTAATTTTATTAAAGACATATCCGGGTAATTTTCAATTATTGACCCGCAATTTACAATAAAAACAGCATAAGCAATAGTGCAGCATGCCAATAATTATATACCTTTCTTAAAATCTGAAGCCGATAACAAATAAAAAATACCTTATCCCATGAAAGGGTTTTATTTTTGCGCCATGCTCAGAAAATCGCTGATCCAAACACTTATACTTGTACTCCTATCTACACTCAAGAGCCTGGCCGGATACTATTATGACTTCAACGCCCGTTGCCAGAAGGCCTACCAGGCCTATACTGCTTTTCGCATTACAGATGCCAACCAGCTGCTGGAAGCGGAATTAAAGGAGCATCCCAACAACCTGATTGCGGTATACCTGTATAGCTATGATGATGCGTTTACCCTATTGTTTCGCGGCGACCCGGCAGAGCTGAAGCGCAGGAAAAATAACCTGAGCATCCGTATGAATATCCTGGACAAAGGCGATAAAAACTCGCCCTGGTATGCGTACACCAAGGCTACACTGTACTTCCACTGGGCGGCTATCAATATCCGTTTTAATGATATGACGGCAGGTGCTAACTTGTTCCGCAAATCATATAACAACCTGAAAGAAAACCAGGGTCGTTTCCCCAATTTCAAACAGAATAATATATTGCTGGGTGTAGCTGAGGGCATGATCGGCACTATACCGAATAACTATCGCTGGATGGTGAACCTGCTGGGATTTAAAGGTTCTGTAAAAAGCGGCAATACGCGCATTGCAAACTACCTGAATGATAATAGTACAGACTTGCTTAAAGAAGAGACCATCGTTTATTATTGTTATTTCAAATCTATATTATTCAGTGAGCCAGGCATGGCGTTTGAATATCTCGATGCCAATAAAGTTGATGTACGTAACAACCAGTTACTTGCCTTTACCAAAGCCAATATTGCCTTAAACAATAATCGCTCCAAAGTGGCGATGAATGTGCTGAACAATATGAATAAAGGCAGCGGCTATATGGAGGTTCCTGCATTCCAGTTCGAGCTGGGACAGGCGGCGCTATTCAGCCTTGATGATGATTGTATTAAATATTTCAGCCGGTTCCTGAATACGACGAAGAATAGTTATTTCATCAAGGAGGCTTACCAGAAAATGAGCCAGTATTATTGGGTGATGGGTAATAAGGCTAAGGCAGATGAATATAAACGGTATTGCCTGCAATATGGTACAGCCATCACTGATGGAGACAAACAGGCCCTGCGCTATGCCAAAAGCCCGGACTACCCTAATGCTGCTTTACTGAAAATACGCTTGCTGTGCGACGGAGGTAATTACCTGAGTGCCAGCCAGGTGATTAAAAATTATAACAAGGCTGATTTCAGCAGCATTACCGATCAGCTGGAATTTACCTACCGCAATGCGCAGATCTACCATGCCCTGGGGCAGCAGCAACTGGCGATTGCCTACTTTCAGGAAACCATACAAATGGGTAGTGAACGCTCTGAACACTATGCTGCAAGAGCCGCGCTGGAACTGGGAAACATTTATGAAGACATGGGGCAGCGTGCACTGGCTATTAAAAGATATACCGAGTGCATCGACATGAAAAACCATGATTATGAGAACTCGCTGGAACAGAAAGCCAAAGCGGCACTGAATCGTTTAAAATAATCCGTGCGACATAGGGATAATAAAAATTGCGTACATCGATAATATCAATGCACGCAATTTTTTATAAATAAATGTATGAGATCAGATTAATACAGATCGCAGGTCTCCGTTGTAATGATGCCCATTTCGGTAGTCACACGGGAAGCGGCTTTACATTTTGAAGAAGCACCACTGCCATTATCTTTGATAGAATATTCTTTTACAGTAGGCTCTGGCAATCCAGGCTTACCGGAATAAGAGATTTCACAACGGCAGGTATAGTCTTTAATACAGGAGATAAAACCCAGGCTCAGCAGACCGATACCACAGACAGAAAAGGCAGCACGCAGTAAATGTTTATTCATCATGGCGATTGTTCAAATTTTCTCAAAGATAATATGCGAAATGCAGAAATCAAAATGCATTTATATGCTATTTTCGTACTAATGTCCCTTTTCTTTGCCTCTGTGTACGGAAAGCAGTTATAAAGAACCATATTATCAGCAATTACTACCAGATATTAGAAGTGCCGCCGCAGGCCGATACCGATACGATCAAAAAATCGTTTCGCAGGCTGGCGCATCAGTTCCATCCAGATAAAAATCCGGACAATGTTTTTGCACATACCCATTTCAGCCTGATCAAAGAAGCTTATGAGGTGCTGACGGATCCTGTAAAAAGGAAGGAATATGATAAAGAATTGTGGCTGTTGCAACAGAATACCATCCGGTATACACAGGCCGTTACACCGGAACTGATCCTGGATCGGGTGCACCATGTGGCGGATGCTATTGTATACAGGAAATCACATCATGTAATTGAAAATCACCTTACCGACTATCTCTGTTCTTTGCTGAATGACCATAACATTGCCGTGTTTCAGCAGAAAGCCGACGCACAGCAGTATGCGCAATGCAGTGCCGATGTACTGGCCTTATGCACTGTGCTGCCAGAGCACCAGTGCCGGATGGTTACCGACCGCTTAGCCGCTTTATGTGCGCAGCAGGAAACGCAGCTGGAGCACATACAAGCTTACCTCGATAGCCGCAAACATACGGATCGTTATCAGAAAAATATAGCCTGGATTATACTGACGATTGCCCTACTGCTATGTATTGCAATGTACTGGTACAGCCGTAAGGTATAGTTACAGATCCATACGGATCCGGTAATGCTTCGGCAGGTAATTGTTCATGCGGTTTGGCATCCATTTACCCCAGCCCAGCCCTACTCCTTCGTAAGTAGCCACATGCCAGCCTTTGTATCCATCACCGGTACGTACCGATTCTTTCTTGAGGTAATGTAATGCTTCATCGCGGCTTAATGCAATACGGGAGACACCTTCCGCAAGGTGTACACTCAGGGCCAGGTCATGCTCCGGCACCAGTTCTTTGAGCATAGTGCCCATTGCCGTTCCTGCTTTTTTAATATAAAATGCCCCACGCATAGCTTCAACATAAGTCTTGTGTTCGGGATGCACCGCGTAGATCATATCCTGGTGCTGGAAGAGTTCAATATCTGTATTGAAATAAGCCTGCATCTGCTGCTGTAATACAGCATCCTGCTTCGCTTTGGTTTTCTGTTTGGTACTGCTCTGGTAAAGGCTATCGGTAACCAGCCCGTCATTCTTCCGCAGCACCGCCAGGAAGAAACCTTCCCCTTTGGCCTTCCAGGGATAGAAGCGGTAACCCCAGGCTTTATGCTGCGGAGACTGTGTTTCTGTTACGCCCCATGCTGCATCGCAATCTACGCGCAAAGCCGTCATATTCATTTCTGTAACAAGCCAGTCTACAATACGCTCATTTTCTGCAACAGAATAAGAGCAGGTTGCATATATCAGTACGCCATCTTTCTTTAATGCCGGTAAGGCATCGGCCAGGATGCGCTGCTGGCGCTCAGAACAAAGCTGTACGTTACTTTCACTCCACTCATCAATTGCCTGTTCATCCTTCCGCCACAAACCGGAACCACTGCAGGGTGCATCTACCAGCATAGCATCAAAGAAACCGGTAGCCCTGCCAAAATCTTTAGGATCATTATTGGTCACCCAGGTATTCATCTGCCCCCAGCGCGTCATATTCTCTACCAGGATAGATGCACGGGTTTGTATCACCTCGTTAGACACCAGCAGATCATCTGACTGGAGCAAAGAGGCCAGCAGTGTACTTTTACCGCCCGGTGCCGCACAAAGATCTAACACTTTAAGCGGTTGGCTACGCGATACATGTTGCTGAAAAGCCTGCTCTACAAACATGGAAGAGGCTTCCTGCACATAGTACGCTCCACCATGAAACAAAGGGTCCAATGTAAAAGAGGGCCTTTCCGGAAGATAAAGTCCGTTTGCACTCCAGGGCACCCGTTGCATCTCAGGAAATGCAGTAGAAGGCTTCAGCGGATTGAGGCGTACCGATACCGGCGGTGCCTGCTGATGGGCCATTACATAAGCATCCTCATTCCAGTCAGGAGCAGTATCAAAAACATGTTGCGGTAGTGATGTCATAAAATTCCGGGCAATTCATTAAAGCAAACATTGCATGGCAAAAACCATGCAATGTGCACAAAAATACGATTTAGACGGAAAATGACCGAAGCTTATACAAACAATTGCTGTCCGGATGCCTCTTTGGCCTGCAGGCGCACCTCGTTGACCCACAGATGGGCTTTACGAGTAGGCTCCGGTATACGATATCCCCTGAGACTGTTGCTGATCAGCTGCACGCTTTGCTCCATGCTGATATGATGCCCCGGAGAAACAAATACCGGCTTGCAGTTGCGCTTGGTACGCAGCACTACGCCTATCTGCTCTCCCTGGTGCCAGAGGCTGCTCTGCGACAGCGGTTCATTAGCCGGCTCTTCAAAGGTGCCGGTAAGCCTGCTTTTACCACAGCCTAATGTTAGCACACCGGCCACCAGGCCAAAGTGCGTGGCAATTCCCAGCCGGCGCGGATGTGCAATACCCTGCCCGTCCAGTACCAGCACATCGGGTTTGAGTTCGAGTTGCTGCCAGGCCTTCAGCAAAGAAGGTACCTCACGGAAAGCCAGTAAGCCCGATATGTATGGAAATGTTGCCTCTTCTACCACTGCAACGCGTGCAACGACCTGCATTTCAGGATAAGACAGCACCACGATCCCGGCATAAACGGTTGTTTCAAAACGGTTGAAAGATATATCTGCGCCGCCGATGTATTTAATGTCCCCTTCATAAGGACTCAGATCGATCTGACTGCGCAGTTGTTTTTGCAGCTCCACGGCCTCGGAAGGGCTCATACGGTCATATAAAGAAGTATTTTCCATAGTAATAATTTTCATTTTAAGATAAACTGATGAGATCCTTTATCCCGATCTCTTCCAGGAAATAGGCATCATGCGACACTACAATCAGTGTTCCCTTATACTCATTCAGTGCAGCTGTAAGGATTGCCATATTCTGAATATCAAGGTTATTAGTAGGTTCATCCAGTACAATGATATCCGGTGTCTGCTGCTGTATGGTCAGGCAACAGAGCAGCATACGCATCTGTTCCCCACCGCTTAATACTGCACAAGATTTATGCCAATCCTCCGGACCAAAGAGAAAACGTTTTAAGCGGTTTTTGATTTCATGTTCCTGCAACCCAGTACTATTGTATTGCTGCGCCAGTCCATAAAGGCTTTCGCTGGTCTGTACCAGGCTATAATCCTGGTCGATATATAGCATAGTATGTGCCGCACGGTACAGACTGCCCTGCTGTGGCTCCAGTGTACCCATAATCATCCGTAATAATGTGGTTTTCCCGGAACCATTGGCCCCGGCAATAGCTGTTCGCGTACCACTGACAAGGGTAAAAGACAAGGGCTCTTTCCATAAAGGCTCATCACCAAAACTATGATTGAGCTGCTCTGCCTTCAATAATATCTTGCCCTGGTGCAGATCAGTAGTAGCAAAGCCAATGCGCATCTGATCCGGATCGGGCAGATCGCTGCGTAGTTCCTGCATATCCTGGCGTATAGACTGTACTTTGTCGGCATGGACATCACCCATCTTTGCAGTGCTCTTCTGCGCACTGTTGCGGAGGGTATTCATCATAATGGTGGGTACTCCGGCTTTTTCCTGCTTGCGCTTGCCCCGTGCATCCAGTTTCTGCCTTCTTTCAGCCGCCTGCCGTTCTATCTCTTTCGCCTTGCGCAATTCTTTCTCTTTATGATGTACTGCCTGTTGCAGGGCTTCGAGACCGGCTTGTTTCTGTATCTTATACTCTTCGTAATTGCCCCCATACAGGATTATGCCTTTAGGGCTCAGCTCTGCAACCGTATCCAGCAGATTGAGCAAGGTACGGTCATGGCTTACGACCAGCAGTGTATGACGGGTATTGTGGATGTACTCATACAGTAATGCGCGACTTTTCTGATCGAGGTGATTGCTGGGTTCATCCATCAGTACGAAGGAGGCTTCATGTACGGCAATACCAGCCAGGAAGACTTTGGTTTTCTGTCCTCCGCTCAGTTGTGCCATAGGCGTATCCAGGCTGCATCCATCCAGCCCCCACTGCTCCATTGCAGCAATGCACCGTTCTTCTACAGCCCAGTCATCCTGCAGCAGATCAAGGTTGCGCTCACTCATCTCTCCGGCCAGTATACCATGCAAGGCTGCAATACGATCGGCCACACCCAATGCCTGCGCTATGTTCAGGTCATTATACTGACCGTATACCTGCGGTACATAATATGGATGCGCCTGTACCTGTATGCTACCAGCCTGTGATTGCAGTCTGCCCGCAATCAATTGCAATAAGGTAGATTTGCCCACACCATTGTTGCCGACAAGGGCCACTTTCTGCTGTGTGCTGATGCTCATACTGAGCTCATCAAATAATATAGTTTTATCGGAATGCGCGTAGTTGAGTTGTTGTATAACCAACATATCTTTTCGTTTGAATGTGAACAATAGCCAGACTTCCGGCGGAAGCCGGCATTTGATATTGTGACCATAAGAAAAGATAAATTCTACATGTATATTTACGCTTGAAGAATAGCAAAGGTAAGGATTACGGGCCTAAGCTAAAAGTTAAAAAGTTCCTGGGTATCGCTTCGCGATACCCAGGAACTTTGCATAGTTGCCTTATTGTTTCACTATCGTTTTATGTTGCACTTTGCCTGATCCGTTATCGATCGTCAGCATATAGTGCCCGCGTGTAAGACCGGGGGCCAGCTGCTGCAGGCGATTATTCACCTCTGCTGCGGCGCCGCGCATATCGGCTACTGATTGCCCCAGTACATTGGTCATCGTCAGGGTCCATAATCCGGTTTGCCCTGCCTCCGGCACTTCAAAATGAAGGACATCAGTGAATGGATTGGGATATATACGCACATCAGCTTCCTGCGTACCATTCAGCACTTTGGGTTGCTTCCAGGCCATAGGACTCATCCAGGGATGCCCTTTATGCACCAGGCTGAAATTGCCCATAGCATCTTCCTGTACAAAAGCGGTATACAGGTAGTCACCCGTACTGTTTTTGCTGAGTGCCACCAAAGGCTTACCGCTTGTAGGACTACTGCTATTAGGAATCTCGAGATAGTCATTCATGGATACCAGTCCGCCTACATCATTGATCTGGCAGGCCACATAATCATTCGGACCACCGGCAAAGCCAACAAAATATTGGCTCCCCGTAGGATGATAGGCTACCGAAGGATTGATTCCGGGTGTAAAGCGAGGAGCAGGTCCGCCGACAATACCATTATTAACCGTCCAGCTGGGATCGGTAGGTAAACTCACCAGGTCTTTGTAGGTGCGCACATATACCCTATTATCCGTGCGTTCATTCCAGGTGTAGCTCCAGTTGGGTGCTGCAGACACATCCGGTGCATCCAGCACCAGGTGCGCTTCATCTACAATACCCGAGATACCGGAGGGCTCTATATTAAGATCGGTAAGCCCCGAAAAAGTTCCCGACATCAGGGCATTAAAAGTGGTCATGCCTTCAATAAAAGTAGCTTCTGATAATCCAAGATCAACATCTCCCTCATACAATTCTTCGCAGGAAGCACGAATCACCCTGCTGAGATAGGCAAAATGCAGGTATTCAGTACCGCTACCGGGATCTTTACGGAAAGCGACATCCGCCAGGTTCCCTTTGGTGGAGATAATATTGGTTGGCCCTACGGTAAGAACTCCCGTATTGAAGTCAAATGCTTTGGAAAATAAGGCAGTGTTATTATGTCCCCATACTACAACCGCTTTGGTGGCGTCATGGTTTATATCAATACTGATGCGATCAAAGAAAGAGCAACCGGTAGAGAGCGCTACCGGCGGGCCTGTAGGCGTAAGGGAGCTCGGATGCACCCAATGGTACATCTGGTAATAATATTGTGCATATGGTCGGCATTCGTCCAGAGAATCACCGCCACAGGGCATAGCATATACGACCATAACATTCTCCTGACAATTGCCATGCATAGCTACTGCAGAGATATTGGCCGCATTAGGCATTGCCACTGCCAGGAGGCCGATATAGCTGCCTGCAGGTTCAATCAGTCCGAGTGAAAAGCCACCGCCATCGGCAGCACTGGCACCGGAGGGGGTCACATACATATCATGCGACCAGGAAGCCACAGAAGCCGTACCGCTCATGTAAGGCGGGGCATAGAGCAATGTAGTGTAAACAGAGGAGGTAAAGAGGTATTTGATGTTATTGTCCAGGTAGTACATAGGCCCCAGTGGCGGAGCCGGAAAGGTCGTTTCGGTGGAGGTAGCACTGTTGAATACCTGTGCGCGTGCGGGGCCTTGCAGCAGCATACTGCACAGCAGGAGCGCATAACTACATATGCGGGCATAGCGGGTTTTGAGGGTGCCGGCGGCTACCCTGCGATGGGATGGGTGTGTCATAAACATAATGTTTAAGGTGATGGATAAGGATTGAAGTATGCATAATCTTTATAAAACAGGTGTAGCATCCGGAAAATATATGATGTTGGTTTGTATCCGGACAGGTGAAATAATTCATTATTCACAAATATATGATAAATAAAAAATTAATACAATAGCACTATATGAGTATACCTATACCTCAATATCATTAGAAAAATCTACTTTTGTGCCCATCCTTTACGGTTATCACATTCAATCAACAGACAGATGTATACGCAATCGAAAGTCAATACCGGAACCCGCATCGGATCTATGCTTTTAGACCATTTTATCATGAGCGCAGCTGCGATGATCCTTACCCTGCCAGCTGTGTTTATTAATTTCTTTTCGGCCTTTAACACTGCCCATCCCACAACAGAATTTGGCATTTCCGGCCCTTCATTTTACATTTCGCTTATCGGCTTTGCCCTTTATTTCTGTAAAGATGTATTCCAGGGAAGAAGTCCAGGCAAAAGGATAACGAAACTCCAGATTGTACACCATAGAACCGGTGTGATTGCCAGTCCCCTGAGGACGGTTGTACGCAACCTGTTTTGTATTATCTGGCCTGTAGAAGTGATCATCACTTTAATCAATCCTAGCCGAAGACTCGGCGATCTTATTGCCGGAACCAGGGTGGCCAATTTTGATCCGGTACAGTATCCCCAAACCCAAACAAAGTTCTCTCAATTGTTCATGTCTTTGTTACTGGCATATGGATTTATGCTGGCTATTGCTATGCCTTTCCGCACCTTTATGGGTAATATCGGGAAAGCTCCTTATATCGAGCAGAGCTATAATGAACAAACCAGCAAAGCGCTGGAAGCAGTGTTTACCGATAGTCTGGGCGACAGGATGAGCACCACTGTACGCATTTACGACAAAACTACGGGCAGTAACCTGAAATATATTTACATAGTCCACAAGCTGAAACAAAATGTGCTTGAAGATGATGAACATATGGAGCAACTCCGTACGGTTACCCATACATTACTGAATACAGTGTATCCGGATAAAACATTTACCGGACAGGAAATGTTTCTGTATAAAGACAATTATTCTTTTAAGAGTGTAGCACAAAACATAGGTAATAACAGTAATTAAGCCCTCCTCAATTACAAAACAATATTTCAATAAACATATAATGACCGAAGCACAAAAAATACAGATCAAAGAAGAAAATATAGCCCGCATCCGTGATAAAGGCTATCGCTTTATAGAATGGCTGCCTGTCCTGGAAGCGTCTGCAATGCGCTCCCTGAGCGACATCAAAGGCAGAATGTCGGTAATGAATGCCCTGATCAATATCTCTTTTGAAGCTCCGGTAAAAATTATTAAAGACTGGATCAGTCAATCAGGTCTGGATGCACATTTGTCGGAATGGGAAAAAGCAGTGCTGGAAAAGACAGAAGAAGAATTGAGCAATATTGAGTTTAATACCCTGCGCTGGTATCTCGAAGGTTTATGGGCGCTGATGTGGGCCACCCAAATGATCGAAAGCCTGGATGAGAAGGAATGGTGCGGCGATGAAATGGCTACCCTGTTACCTAATCTGGAAGAGGGCGAAACCAACCAAAAGATTGAGGCCTTGTCCGTGCTCAGAACGGAAACAGAATTGTATACTATGCTGGACTATTATTATCGCCTGCACTGGTATTGTGTGGATGAACGCATTAAAGAAAATGAAGCCCTGGTAAACGAGGGGCTTGTTTACGAACGCCGCAAAGCCCTGGAATGGTTGATGAATAAGGATGTGGACTGGGATCATGTGGAGATGGGAACATAGAGTGAATGTAAAGCTCAAAAATCTGACTATCTCAGCTCCAGAGCACAATATCATTACCAACCAACATAATAAATCCGCGCTGCCATTGGCAGCGCGGATTTATTATGTTGGTTATACTATCTTCCTAAAAGATCACCATTGTTGCATTAGCCGACAATGAAGCCTGTGCCCAGCTGAGGGTAATAAAACCATTCGGTACCGGGCATGCAGGTGCCGGTGTACCTAAACTGTTCGTATTCGGGAACGTAATACCAGACACTAATTGACGGTAGGTACCATTCACATCCAGAAACTCCATCTTCAGCGATTCCAGGTCCTGACCTGTGGAATTAATGGTTGTCGTACCGGGTACTGCCATTACATCTCCGTACCAGGATACACCGCAACGGAAAGTACAGCTGGTCAGGTTGATGATCGTCAGAGAATTGGCCTGTGCCGTTACAAATGCGCCGCAGGAAACCAATGCAGCCATTAAAAACTTTTTCATAAAATAAATTCAGAGGGTTAAATGATAGCCAAATATACACAAATTCACCAAAAAGTGATTTAATTTTCAGATAAAAAGAAAGCCCTTCCAAATGGAAGGGCTTTCTTTTTATATTGTTTCAGGATTAAGCTAAAGTGATGCTATCATCCAGGTATACATCCTGGATTGCATTCAGCAGCTCAACACCTACTTTCATATCTTTCTGGAATGCTTTACGGCCAGAGATCAGACCCATACCACCAGCACGTTTGTTGATCACTGCTGTAGTTACTGCCTCAGCCAGGTCAGATGCACCTTTAGATTCACCACCGGAGTTGATGAGGCCTGCGCGACCCATGTAGCAGTTAGCCACCTGGTAACGAGCCAGATCGATAGGGTGATCTGTAGTCAGTTTGCTGTATACATCTTTATGTGTTTTACCCACTTTAATTGCGTTGTAACCACCATTCAATGTAGGTAATTTTTGTTTAATGATATCTGCCTGAATCGTAACACCCAGGTGATTAGCCTGTGCGGTTAAATCCGCTGCAGTATGGTAATCAACGCCATCTACTTTGAATGCGTTGTTACGCAGGTAGCACCACAGTACTGTAGCCATACCCAGAGAGTGTGCATATTCAAATGCTTTAGCCACTTCTACGATCTGACGGTTACTCTCAGGAGAACCGAAATAGATAGTAGCACCAACCGCTACAGCACCCATTTCCCATGCATTCTTGATAGAACCGAACATGATCTGATCAAAGTTATCAGGGTAAGAAAGGAATTCGTTGTGGTTGATTTTAACGATAAACGGAATTTTATGTGCATACTTACGGGCAACAGAACCCAGTACACCATATGTAGAAGCAACAGCGTTACAACCACCTTCGATAGCCAGTTTCACGATGTTTTCAGAATCAAAATAGATTGGGTTTGGTGCGAAAGATGCACCAGCGCTATGCTCAATACCTTGATCCACAGGCAGGATAGATACATATCCGGTATTGGCCAGGCGGCCGTTACCTAAGATCGTTTGCAGGCTGCGTAAAGTCTGTACATTACGGTTAGACGGCATCCAGATATCCTCTACATGTGATGGTGATGGAGCGTGTAACATAGACTTATCAATAGTCTTACACTCGTGATTCAGTAATGAATCGGCGTCAGCGCCTAATAACTCAACTATTTTGTTGTTTGCCATAATGATGTTGTATGGTTAAAATTGGTTTTCGAATTTGGCTGCAAAAGTAGTCAAATATGTTAATATTATCAAATAACAAAAATTAGAAAGAAATAATTCCACCCTCATGGCGTACTTTACCATCGGCCACCAATGCCCGCAAGGCCTGTATGACCTGCTCGCGGTGCATATGCCGGAGCTGCTGCAGCAGTTCGCTCAGCGGCAGCGGGGCCTCCCGCTTCAGTACCTCCAGCAGCGCAACATGTATAGATGCGGGCGTATGCACTTCCTGAGCCCGATGCTTCATACAGTTATCACATTGTCCACAATCTGCTACATCTTCCTGTCCGAAGTAGGCCGACAGCAGGCGATTACGGCAGGTTTCTTCATTCTGTATAAAATCAGCCATCTCCTGTACCTGGCGCGATAAGGCTGCTTTCATTTTACGGATTGCCGGTTCGTTCAGGTTAAGATACGGGAAAGGAATACGGTTATGCAACCAGAGCATATAACTGCCTACAATTGCAGGTTTATACTCCAGCACACCCAGGTCCTGCAGTTGCCAGAGTCGGTCTTCCAATATGGTCTTATCTATATTCAGCACTTTGGCCACTTTAAAAATGGGCACTGCCGTTTCAAAATTATAGATACTCCCATAGTGGCGCAACAGGGTCTCTACTACAGGATATAAGGTCTTATAGTTTTTTTCAAGATAATTGATGGTATCTCTGTCCGTGGTAAACCTGATTGTATACTGGGTTTGCGCGTTTTCATTCCACTCCATAAACCCTTCCCGCTCCAGTATCTTTATTGAACTTACGGTAGTGATCATATCCAGTTTGAAACGGGTTACAAACTCTGTAATATCAAATGCATATACCTGCTCGTTACCGGTATGCAGGTGTATGCCCAGGTAATCGGACAGGTGCTGGTATACAGCCTTTACCTGCGATATAGGTGGGAACTGTATCTCAGGCAGATCCAGCAGGTAATTAATATCGGTAGTATGATAGAATAACTGCCCTCTTGCAGCCTCCCCGTCACGGCCGGCACGCCCTACTTCCTGGTAGTATTGTTCTATGCTTGTAGGCAGGTCGTAATGCAGTACCAGCCGCACATCCGGCTTATCAATACCCATACCGAAGGCCGTGGTAGCCGTCATGACTGCATCTGTTTGCTGCAGCCATTGATGGTAGGCAAAATCCTTTTCCATTTTGCGCATACCGGCATGATAATGATAGGCATGTAACGAAGTACGGTCCTTTACCATCTGCATACATTCTACAGTACGCTTGCGGGTTTTGCAATACACAATGCTGCTGCCACCGGCAGCAAGCAGCGCTTCGGTAAGCACCACAGGTTTGTTCTCGGTATAATCGATATGATAGGAAAGGTTAGGCCGTATCACAGACTGGGTAAAGATTTGCGGCTGATGCAACTTTAATTGCTTACAGATATCCTCCTGCACAGCAGCGGTAGCAGAAGCGGTAATAGCCAGCACAGGTACTTTGGGAAACAGTTCCCGAAACTCTGCTATGTTGCGGTAGGCAGGCCGGAAATCATGGCCCCACTGAGATATACAGTGTGCCTCATCTACCGCAATAAACTGTACAGGCAACTGTATCATCAATTCTCTGAACGCCTCGCTCTGCAAGCGTTCCGGGGCTACGTATACCAATTTATAGCGTCCGTCTGCGACCTCGTCCATCAGTTGTGCCAGGAGTAAGCGATCGAGCCCGGAGTGAATGCTCACTGCGGGAATATTGCGCTTATTCAGCGCCTGTACCTGGTCTTCGATCAGGGCGATCAGCGGGCTGACTACTATAGTAATACCTTCTATATTCATTGCGGGAACCTGGTAACAAAGAGACTTGCCTGCACCGGTCGGCAACATGGCAAACACATCCCTGCCCGCTAATACGGACCGGATAATCTCTTCCTGCATGGGACGGAAACCGCTATACCCCCAATACTGCTGTAGCGTTGTCAATACATTCATAAAAACACTTTTGAGCGCGTCTGGCGCTGCATTGATCTCAAAAATTCGGGGGCCGATTATGCAAAAATATTATTATTTTTGCCAATACAACGCATTCCGTATAAAACTTATTCTGCAACTCCTCAAAGTTTATATGTTATTGATATGTTAACTACGAATAATTCACAAAGTGTCGTGTTTTATAATCGTACCTTAGAAGTGGAAATCAAATAGATGTGCGTCCAATCAGCTATTCCGCAGATCACGCCTCTCATTTGATCCTCCGCAGATTTAACCTGAATTTGACATTGTGAAGCTGTAAACGAAGAACTTCTCCCATACTAAAGAGCCTCTGTTGAAGAAGAGCAACATACTCTGGCTATCTTACGTAGCATTATTTAGTGCCTTAAGTGTGAGCACACCCCAACGAGCTGTACTGATATTTTTCCATTCCCGGAGTATCTATTGTATGAAGAGCCACAATACTCACTCCTTTCCAAATTTGTTTGATATTGTTATATCCAACCTTAAAAACAATACACAGCGGCATAACCTATTTTGCCGGGCGAGGACCAATTCTCAACACTTACATATAACATCTTAAAAAAGATACGTTTTGGCATGGCGTATGCTGCCATCTGCTTTGCTCCTGCTTGCAGCAGGTAATGCTTTGCCTAAAACGAACTCCTACACACCTTTTAATATGTTGTGGCATGATCTCTTGTGCATTATTTTAACCTATTTCATCTTTTTAAATGCCAAATCATGAAAAATTTTACAACATGGGCTTCCATCCTGGCCATATGCTTCGGGATGATCGTGCCCCAGTACAGCCATGCGCAAACCAGCGCCTGTACATTCGTAAGCCCTGCAGTAGAGCTTAATTATACAAATACTGACATTAACGGTGACTGTGTGGTCAATGTGAACCTGAGTTTCACCATCAATATCAATAACGGTAATAAATATACCGTATTGCACTTATGGGCGGAAAGCCAATACCCTAATCCAACTTTCCCCTATGCAGTAAGCACCGCGCCTATGTCCAGTACCGGTGGCGGTAATGGCGCCCTGGACAATGCCCTGGCTACCATTATCATTAACCGGAACACAAACCCTGCAACCTTTGTTTCTACCTATGCCATTGACCCCACTATTGACGACAATACACTGCCTTGTATCAACCAGGTAAAAGACGGTGCAGACGGTCTGATCCTGAATGTTGCTGATGTAGGTAATGGTAACTATTTCTATCAGATCAAAAACCTGACACTGGTATATCCCGGAGGCTGTAACCAGGCCATTAAATTCAAAGGGGATGCCTGGTCTTCCAATGCGGCTTCTTTAAATGTACAATGTACGATGCTCGGATTTACCTACCTGTCTAATGTCCCTACTATGGATGCGGTACAATTATGCCAGAAAGGATCTCAACAGGCACAATACAAATTCACTGTATCTACCGGATTACCAGATTACTCTGTGGATTATAGTGTAGATGTGTATGCCGATGTGGACAGTAGCGGAGACTTTAACCCATTCATAGACAATGTACTGATTCATTCTTATCCTGCAGCTTCCATGCCCGATGTAACATCGACAGACGCCTATTCAGTACCGTTTACCGTATTCAACTGGTCACCTACAAATAATAACAACCCATTATTCTTTATACTGGGCAACATTAAAGTGACCAATACCATAACCAATCAATTTACCACATACGGTAATACCATTATTACGACTACTGCACCTGACTGTTCTATCGTACTGCCACTGGACAATGTAGTCATTAGCGGTAAACGCGATGGAAACTGGATCAGACTATTCTGGAAAGTACCTACTGATGATACCCGCTACGCCATCGAAAAAATGACCGAAGGCAGCAGTACCTGGAAACAGATTGGTATTGAAAAAGCTAAAGAAGGCACCGAAACCGGAGGATATGAACAATATGCCTATACTGATATGGAACCTCAAACTGCATTATACCGTGTAAGAGCATTTAATCCGGACGGACAATACGGCTATTCAAATGTCATCAAACTGGAACGTAATGCAGCACCTATGGACCTGCATATATTCCCCAACCCGGCACCATCTACATCTGTTCAGATGATCGCAGACTTGCCGGACGGAGAAACTGCCAATATTGCTGTAATAAATCCATTAGGCCAGGTTGTGCGCCAGTTCAATAACGTACATGGTGGTACCATTACGCTGGACGACCTGAGCAGTGGTCTCTATTATATCTTTATGTACAGTGCCAATAAAGAGAAAGTATGTAAAACCCTCGCCGTTAAATGATCAGAGAACCCAACACCTAACGAAAAGAAAATCACATAAAAACAGATAATATATATAATACATTCTCTTACTTTGACATTGGGCTAGTGCTCACAATTAATGACCCGGACAAATTAATTTCTGTCCGGGTCATATATTATCATTATATTTACGGCCGTGCAAAATTGGAAATATCGCAAAAAAAATCATAACTTTGCACACAATTTTTTAGCGTAATCGCGTAGATCAATCAATGAGTAATAAGTATCCGGAATATAAGCAGCTTAACATGCCTGCCATCGAGCAGGATCAGCACCAGAAGTGGGACGCAGGTCATTTTTTTCAAAAAAGTATGGATCTCAGAGCAGGAAGCCCTGCCTTTGTTTTTTATGAAGGGCCTCCGAGCGCTAATGGTATGCCGGGTATTCACCACGTCATTTCCCGTACACTGAAAGATCTGGTGTGCCGCTACAAAACCATGCAGGGATTCCAGGTAAAGCGTAAAGCCGGCTGGGATACACACGGATTGCCGGTAGAACTGGGCGTGGAAAAAATGCTGGGTATTACTAAGGAAGATATTGGTAAAAAAATCTCTGTAGCAGACTATAACGCAGCCTGCCGCCGGGAGGTTATGAAATTTAAAGATAAGTGGGACGAGATTACCACTAAAATGGGTTATTGGGTAGACTTATCCGACCCTTATATCACATTTGATAATAATTACATCGAGAGCCTTTGGTGGTGTCTGGGAGAATTATACAAGAAAGGATTGCTGTACAAAAGTGTAAGCATCCAGCCTTATTCTCCTGCTGCAGGTACGGGTTTAAGTTCGCATGAACTGAACCAGCCGGGTACTTATAAAGATGTAAAAGATACCAGTGCCACTGTTATGTTCCGTCTGACCGGCGAAGCCAGAACCAAACTGGGACTGGATGCTGCAGACGAGCAGGTATATTTCATGGCATGGACTACTACCCCATGGACTTTACCGTCCAATGCAGGTCTTACAGTAGGACCAAACATTGATTATGTACTGGTAAAAACATTGAACCCTTATACCCATGCGGAGCAAAAGGTAATCCTGGCGCAGCCGCTGGTAGCTAAATATTTTAAAGCGGAAGGCGAAAACCAATCGTTAAGCGATTGGGACAGCAGTTCCAAAATCCTGCCCTGGACGATTGAAAAATCATTCAAAGGTAAAGAGCTGGAAGGGCTGCGCTATGAGCAGTTACTGCCATTCGAAAGCAATAAGCCTGAACTGAGCGGTGGTGACCCGTTCCGCGTGATCCTGGGCGATTTCGTAACCACTGAAGATGGTACCGGTATCGTACATACCGCCCCTGCATTCGGTGCGGATGACTATAAAGTAGGTCAGAAAAACAATATCGGTATCTATAACCTGGTAGACCGCGAAGGTAAATTCGTGGAAGGCACCGGGGAATATGCAGGCCGTTTTGTCAAAAATTATAAAGACGATCCTGCTTACGAGGACGTTAATGTTGATATCTCTGTATTCCTCAAACAACATGGCCAGGCCTTTAAAGTAGAGAAATACGAGCACAGTTACCCGCACTGCTGGAGAACAGACAAGCCGATCATTTATTATCCATTGGATGCATGGTTTATCAAAACAACTGCATTGAAAGATCAGATGGTCGCCCTGAACAAAACCATTAACTGGAAGCCTAAGGCTACCGGTGAAGGTCGTTTCGGCAACTGGCTGGAGAATATGGTAGACTGGAACCTGAGTCGCAGCCGCTACTGGGGTACTCCGCTGCCGATCTGGACAGGTACTGACGGTGCGCAGAAATGCATCAGCTCTGTAGCCGAACTGGAAGCGGAGATCCGCAAGGCACAGGCAGTTGGTTACAGCAAAGACATCGTGCTGCCACTGGCCGACCTGCACAAACCGGTTGTGGATGACATCGTGCTGGTTGATGATAATAATGAGCCGATGTATCGTGAGCCGGACCTGATCGACGTTTGGTTCGATTCGGGTGCGATGCCTTATGCACAATGGCACTTCCCGTTTGAGAACAAAGAAATCTTTGCCCGTAACTACCCTGCCGACTTTATCGCTGAAGGTGTAGATCAGACCCGTGGCTGGTTCTATACCCTGCATGCACTGGGTGCATTACTGAAAGACAGTGTACATGAAGAACTGCGCAAAGCGGGTATAGAGGTAACAGAAGATAAATATCCTGGTGTTGCTTATAAAACAGTTATTGCCAACGGCCTGGTGCTGGACAAGGATGGTAATAAAATGAGCAAGCGCCTGGGCAATGTTGTAGACCCGTTTGAGACGATTGAAAAATACAGTGCCGATGCTACACGCTGGTACCTGATCACCAATGCTTCTCCATGGGATAGCTTAAAATTTGACATTAAAGGTATTGAAGAAATTCAGCGTAAATTCTTCGGTACATTATATAATACATATCAGTTCTTCGCATTATATGCCAATGTAGACGGCTTTGCGTTCAAGGAAGCCTACATTCCGGTAGCGGAACGTCCTGAGATCGACAGATGGATCTTATCCTCTCTGAATACTATGATTGCATCGGTGACCAAATCGATGAATGAGTATGAGCCTACTCAGGCCGGCAGAGCGATCGAGAACTTTGTAGACGAGCAACTGAGCAACTGGTATGTACGTTTATGCCGCCGCCGTTTCTGGAAAGGTGAGTATGAACTGGATAAGATCAGCGCGTACCAGACCTTATTTGAGTGCCTGGAGAAACTGAGCTTACTGATTGCACCTATATCTCCGTTCTTTGCAGATTGGTTGTTCCAAAACCTGAACAGCGTGAGCAATAGATTCACTGAAGAGTCTGTACACCATGCACTGTTCCCGGTTTCTGATGTATCGGTAATCGATACTGATCTGGAAGAGCGCATGCAGCAAGCGCAGGATATCTGCTCCCTGGTATTATCTATCCGTAAGAAAGTAAACATTAAGGTGCGCCAGCCATTACAGAAGATTTTGGTACCTGCCTTTAACCAGCATGACAAAGATCAGCTGAACCTGGTTAAGGACCTGATCCTTTCTGAGGTGAATGTTAAGGAACTGGAATTCCTGACGGATGACGGATTTATTAAAAAGCGCATCAAACCTAATTTCAAAACCCTGGGTAAGAAAGTAGGTGCGAAAATGAAAGCGGTAGCCGCTTATATCAATGACCTGAGCGCCGATCAGATTGCTGCATTGGAGCATCACAAGCATATTGCAGTCAACATTGAAGGTACAGAAGTGATTGTAGATGTGGAGGATGTAGAGATTATTGCAGAAGATATTCCTGGCTGGTCTGTTGCAAATAAAGAAAATATTACCGTAGCTTTGGATATTTCTCTGAACAATGAGTTAACGGAAGAAGGAAACGCGCGTGAGATTGTTAACCGCATTCAGAAGATCAGAAAAGAGAGGGATTTTGCCCTGACCGATAGAATATTAGTACAAATTGAAGAAAACGAGGCTATTAATAGCGCCGTTAAAAATAATATAGCGTATATTTCGGAAGAAATACTTGCAGACAAAATTGAGTTAGTCAACAACATTGAAGATGGCATCAGCATTGAGGTCAACGATTTACTGCTAGCCGTTTCTATTACTAAAAATTCGTAATTATGGCCACCAAGAAAACAGCTCCCAAAAAACCAGTAAAGGCGGCGCCTGCGAAAAAAGCTGCTGCCTCACCGAAGAAAACTGTGGCTACGAAAAAAGCAGCAACACCTAAGAAAGCAGCCGCACCAGCGAAAAAAGCAGCTCCGGCACCTAAGAAAGCTGCCCCTGCTAAAAAAGCAGTAGCCGCTCCGAAAAAAGCCGCACCAGCGAAAAAAGCCGCACCGGCTCCTAAGAAAGCAGCTCCGGCTAAAAAGGCAGTAGCTCCCAAAAAAGCTGCTCCCGCTAAGAAAGCAGTAGCAGCCCCTAAGAAAGCTGCCCCTGCTAAAAAAGCAGTAGCCGTTAAGGCAGTAGTTGCACCCAAAAAAGCTGCACCTGCAAAAAAAGTAGCTGAAGCCCCTAAAAAAGCAGCTCCGGCAAAAGTTGTCGTTGCTCCTAAAAAGGCCGCACCTGCTCCAAAAGCACCGGTAGCGCCGGCGCCTAAAAAAATAACTCCTGCACCAGTTGCCAAATCGGCTCCTGTTGCTGAAGATAGACAATCAAGCAAATCAAGTGCCGCTGCAGAGCCTGCTTCCAGAAAAGCAGAGAGCAAACAGCCCGCACCAATTATTGCACATCGTAAAAAAGAAAAACCATCCGCTAAAATTACCGCTCCGAGCACGACCATGAAAGAATATAATCCACACACAAGATCTTTATTAGACATGCCAGAACAAAGCACAGGTCCAGTATATCGTTACAGTGACGAGGAATTGAATGAATTCAAAGAACTGATTTTAAAACGTTTAGATACAGCAAGAGAAAACTTCGCTTACTATCAGAACCTGATTACCCGTAAGGATGAAGCAGGTGATGATGCAGACAACAAGCTGAACAGCATGGAAGATGGCAGCGGAGCGATGGAGAAAGAGCAATTGTCTCTGATGGCAGCACGCCAGATCCAGTTTATCAACAACCTGGAAAAAGCACTGGTGCGTATAGAAAACAAAACATACGGTATCTGCCGCGAAACCGGTAAGCTGATCGATAAAGCCCGTCTGAGAGCGGTACCACACGCTACCTTAAGTATTGAAGCTAAAAATTCAATGAAAAAATAGACTTTTACATTACTTATAATAAAAGCCTGTCTGTGACAGGCTTTTATTATATACCACCCTGCACATTGCAGATACGATTCATGAAGAAGAAGCATATTTATACCCTTTTACAGATTATTATTTTTATCGGACTGGGCCTTGGCCTGATCTACTGGCGCTATACCGAGATGAGCAAAGAGAACAAAGATGCCATGCTCTCCTCTTTACAAAACATTCAGTGGTGGGTATTGATCCCTATTTTCTTTGTCGGTTTCCTCTCCCATTATTTCCGTGCGCTGAGATGGAAGATCCTACTGCGTACTGTAGATATAAATCCCAGTACGGCCAACACCACCTTTGCCGTACTGATCGGCTATATGGCCAATACCGTAGTACCCCGTCTGGGCGAAGTGGCCAAATGTACCATACTGGCCAAATATGAAAAAACTGCTCCGGAAAAGGCCATCGGCACCATAATTGGGGAGCGTGCCTTCGACCTGGTCTCCCTGGTGATCGTTATGCTGCTGACCCTGGTTATGGAGCGTGCCATTGCGGCACAGTTGATGGATCAGTATCTTGGCCGCTTTCTTTATGGTAACGGCACCGGATGGAACCGTATCATGATTATTGCCGGCATCCTCATTATCAGTGTAATACTACTGCGCTACCTGTTTAAACGCATTAAAGGATCTAAACTGGGGCAATTATTCAAAAATCTGGGCGAAGGTATTACATCCGTATGGAGACTGAAAGAAAGGGGCAAATTCCTGCTGTACACCGTCCTGATCTGGCTGATGTATACTTTGATGGTGTATATTGGTTACCAGGCTCTGGAGGCTACGACAGGCCTTAATATGACCTCTGCACTGGCTATTATTGCCTTTGGTAGCATTGGCATGATTGTAACTCCCGGAGGTATTGGTACCTACCCGCTTATTGTATCGGCAGTATTATTACTTTTTGGTATCAATGAAGGTGTGGGACAGGCTTTCGGATGGATTTGCTGGTCTGTGCAAACTGTCTTAGTTTTGGTGCTGGGATTGCTTTCCCTCATTCTTTTACCTGTTGTCAATAAGCATAAAAAAGATGGACAAACTAGCACTCATACGGCATAAAATAGTAGACAAGACTACCCTTAAACGCATGTGCTCCGGCTGGCGGGTAAACAGTCATAAGATTGTATTTACCAATGGTTGTTTTGACATTATACATCAGGGGCATATTGCCAGTATATGCCAGTCGGCCTCTCTGGGCAATAAGCTGGTTATAGGTGTTAACTCCGATGCATCGGTAAAACGCCTGAAAGGGGAAAAACGACCAATCAACGATGCGTACAGCAGGGCTATGATACTGGCGGCTATGGAATTTGTAGATGCTGTATGTATTTTCGAGGAAGATACTCCGCTGGAGCTGATTAAGGCTGTACGACCTGATGTACTGGCCAAAGGTGGGGATTATACACCGGAAACGGTAGTAGGTAATGATTATGTTACCTCTATTGGTGGAGAGACCATTATCCTCCCTATAGTTCCGGATTTCTCCACAACTATTATCATCTCCAGGAGTAAAGGGGAATAAGTACCATAATAAATTATAGCATACTTAAGGCAGTTTCGGAATCATTCCTTAGCTGCCTTAACTCATTTTACGGCGATACAGCACATAGGCCAATACGGCGAAAATGACATTGGGAATCCATACGGCAATAGCAGGATGCAGGCCACTGTTGGTGGCAAAGGTTGAGGTCAGCTGCATCATGAGGATATACAGGGCACTGATGCTGATACCCAGCGCAAGGTGTGCCCCGCTCCCACCCCGTACCTTACGGGAAGCAATACAGGCCGCTATAATAACCAGGATAAACCCGGCAAAAGGTTGTGCCGTACGCTTATATAATTCAATCTCAAAATCAGATACATTCTCTGTGCCACGTGCTTTCTCGCGGTTGATGTAGCCCAGCAGCTGTGGCGTAGTCATTTCCATTTTCACATTACGATCGATGGACAAGTCATCAGGGGTAAAAGCATACTTCTTCTTTAGCTCTGGTATGCGGGTAAGGGTCTCTTTTACGCCTTCGTTCTTCAGTATGACCACATTACGCAGGGTCCATTCTTTGGTAGAATCGGTATAGGAAATACGATCGGCCGTCAGCTTCTCTTTCAGTATAATACCATCCATCGTCTCTACGGTAAACTGTGTACCGGTCTGAGAATCGTAGGTGAAGTTCTCTACATAAATGTAGGTATCATTGGCGATCTTAAGGTGTACGTGGCCCTCTGTAGACAGTTTTTTATCGAAGAAGTATTTTCTCAGAAAATCATTCATCACCACATTGGAACGGGGAATGAGGAAGTGGTTGGTGACCAGTGCAAGTCCTCCGAGTAATATACCCCCGGCGACATAGGCCCTCAGGAAACGCTTAAAGGATGAGCCTGTAGCCAGTATCGCAATGATCTCTGTACGGCTAGCCATCTTCGAGGTAAAGAAGATGGTGGGCAGAAAGGCAAACAGCGGGAAGAGGATGGTAATAAAGCTGGGTGCAGATACCAGGAAGTAGATAAACAGCTCTCCGGTCGGCGCCTTTTTGGTTACAAAATCTTCAATCTTCTGGCTGTAGTCAATTACACATATGATGACCGCCATCATAAGGATAAAGAAGAAAAATGTCGATAAGAATTTTCCTAAAATATACCGGTCGATCTTGGTCAAAAATCTCATATGAATCTATAAAAATGGCGTTACAATCTTGTTTTTACAATATCTAATGCGGTACGCTTCCAGGAAGCAAAGGTACCGGCCAGTATATGCTGGCGGGCCTCTTTTACCAGGTGCAGGTAGAACGACAGGTTTTGCAGACTAGCCAGCTGCAACGCCAGGATCTCCTTGGCCTGGAAGAGATGCCTCAGGTATGCTCTGGTATAGAAGTTACTGAAACGGTTTTCTATGCCCGCATCTATCGGGCTAAAGTCTTTTTCCCATTTCTTATTCTTGATATTCACCACACCCTGTGAGGTAAACAACATACCGTTACGGCCATTACGGGTCGGCATTACGCAGTCAAACATATCTACTCCCAAACCGATATTCTCGATAATATTCCATGGTGTACCTACTCCCATTAAATAACGGGGTTTGTCTTTTGGTAGTATACCGCAAACAAGCTCGGCCATTTCATACATATCCTGCTCCGGCTCTCCTACCGACAGGCCACCGATGGCATTACCATCAGCACCTTTGGAGGCAATATATTCGGCCGATGTTTTGCGCAGGTCTCTGTAGGTACTACCCTGTACAATGGGAAAAAGCGACTGGTTATAACCATATTTAGGTTCGGTCTCGCCCATGCGTTGTATGCAGCGGTCGAGCCAGCGGTGTGTCATCTCCATAGATTTACGGGCATACTCATAGTCGCAGGGATAAGGAGTACACTCGTCAAATGCCATGATGATATCGGCACCAATACTGCGTTGTATATCCATTACTCTTTCCGGGGAGAACAGGTGGCGGGAACCGTCGATATGCGACTGGAACATGGCTCCTTCTTCTTTCAGCTTACGGTTGCCCGAAAGGGAAAATACCTGGTAGCCACCACTATCTGTAAGAATCGGTTTGTCCCAGCCATTGAATTTATGCAGACCGCCTGCAGCCTCGATAATGTCTGTGCCTGGTCTCAGGTACAGGTGATAAGTATTACCCAGGATAATCTCGGCCTTAATATCATTCAGCAGCTGATCCTGCATTACCGCCTTTACACTGCCGGCTGTACCTACAGGCATAAAGATCGGCGTTTCGATCACACCATGATCGGTATGCAACAGGCCCGCACGGGCACCTGTATCGGGACAAACGGCTTGTAATTCAAACTTCATATTACAGATAAAAAAAGAATGGTATATCAATAAATATAGTGAGCCGCTGTTGCGAACTCACTATAGTATATAATGTTGATCGTATTAATTGTGTACAAACTCGCCCAGGTAGCGCTCTGCATCCAGTGCAGCCATACAGCCGCTACCAGCAGCAGTTACCGCCTGACGGTACATTTTATCCTGCACATCACCGCAGGCAAATACGCCCTGGATATTGGTTTTGGACGTACCCGGAGTGGTCATGATATAACCCTGATCATCCATATCGATTACACCTGCAAACAGATCGCTGTTTGGCTGGTGACCAATCGCTACGAAAAATGCGCTCAGTGGAATCTCTGTTTTCTCGTTGGTTTTATTGTTCAGCACACGTACGGCTTCTACTTTCTTCTCACCCAGGATCTCGTCTGTTTCTGTATTCCAGTATACCTCGATATTACTTGTTTTCAGTACACGGTCCTGCATTACTTTAGAGGCACGCATTTCTTCTTTACGGATGAACATGTGTACTTTGCTACAGATCTTAGACAGGTACAGCGCCTCTTCACAAGCGGTATCACCGGCACCTACGATAGCCACTTCTTTGTCTTTAAAGAAGAAACCGTCACATACAGCACAAGCTGATACCCCATAACCATTCAGGCGTTGCTCACTCTCCAGGCCCAGCCATTTGGCAGAAGCACCGGTAGCGATAATGATGCTGTTAGCCTCGATCCAGGAAGACTCATCTACCTCAACACGGAACGGACGCACACTCAGGTCTACTTTAGAGATCATACCCCAACGCAGATCGGCACCCATACGGCGCGCCTGGTTTTCGAAATCCTTCATCATCTGCGGGCCCATAATCCCTTCAGGATAACCCGGATAGTTTTCTACATCTGTAGTAATCGTCAGCTGTCCGCCTGGTTGCAGACCACTGTACAATACAGGTTTCAGGTTGGCACGGGATGCGTAAATAGCGGCAGTATAACCTGCAGGTCCGGAACCGATAATTAAACAGTCAATCAGTTCTGTGGTATTTTCAGTAGACATATTTTATTATTTAAACTTGGCGAAGATAATTTTTTTAGGGCAAAACAAAAAATACCTGGGTATAGGAAAATATTAGCCTGGTGTGGATAAAATCTATACGTTAAAGAAGTGAAAAAGTAAAAGGGAAATACAGCCAGTAGATGATCGAAAAAGTATTTAGTACTAAAAGAACACCTTCAAACACTTTTGGATACGGGTTATTTATTTAAAATTAAAGCACAAAAACTAAAAAAGACTACAATATACTTTCATATTTAAAAGGGGTGTCAATGACATCCCTTTTAAATATGAAAGTATAAGATTAATATTATTAATCAATGACATTATCTTCACATACTTTACGTATCTTCATATAGTATATAGTATAAACTACAGAAGTAGTTTTCTTCGTTGGTATTATAGTCGTTTTGATATCTACAATTTTAGATCCAGGATAGGTAATTAATTCGTATCCCGCATATTTAACGTACTGATTATAAGAAGGGTGTACTGCTGTAATAATTATAGAATCAGAATTGAATTTTGTCAATATCTTTCCAATCACTGGTCCTTTCACCCATTTACTTTCTCTTAATGTACCATCAGTATTTCTGTATTGTATTGTTCTCTTTTTATAATTAAAACTAACAACACTATTCAGCCTAAATGGTGTACCATCATCATCTGAACTTACCCATTTCCAGTAACAAACAGGTGTGTCGACTACAGAGCCAAAACCTAAATTAAGTCCTTGCTCCTTCTCTATCGCAACCGTAATTTCACCTGCATTCTCATTACTATTACGATTAAACACAATGTTATAAGGATTTCCGTATCTTATTTTTGAACCATCAGCAATGTCACTTTCTGATTTATTTAATGTAAGATTACCACTTCTAATGCTCACAACTCTAGTTCTTTGGCTATGAGCATTAGGTGGCAAATAGAGTTCACAAATAACATTCTGCTTATTATTTGAAATTAAGTAAAGTCTTGGCATATTTTGTGTACTATGAATACATTTTATAAATGCATCATACATATCTTTTGCAGTTTCTTTATCTACAAAACTCAGTAATAGTTGCCTTTGGTCAGTTTCATCAAATCTAAAACTTACTTGACCTCGATATTTTTCTTTAAGAGTAGATACACTAGTTTTACCCGAGCTATAACTACCACTTCCGTATGAAGGCAACCATGCACTCAACCCACTTGAATTCCTTTTATTATTATAGTTTTCTTTATCTAATGAATAGATTTCATCTAAAATAATTAATAAGGAATGATCATCTTTAGCTTGAAATGTTGTATAAAGAGGATTTAATAATGCAACACAACTATTTGTTTCTGAAACTATTGCATTCATGCTTTTAGTGTTCTCCATCAATGTGTCATTAACAGGTTCAAGAGTGTCATTTTGAATTAATTCGAACCCTGCAAAATCTTTATCCTTTGGATCAACAGAACTTTGTCTTTCTTGGTTAGTTGCACATGATGCTAGGAGAATAGCTGGAATAAAAGCGATCGTTTTGAAAATGGATACTGATTTCATAATTTATTTGTTTAAAAGGTGAAATACAATTTGACACTCTCAACTCACAAAACACAATATCATTCAGTTACTACAAATCACTGATTCAAACTCCGGTAATGTGGAAATAAATTTAAATATTATAATTTAAATAATCCATAGAACATCAATAGAGTATGATAAAAAGAGTTATTTTACCTATTTATAAGCGGGTAAAATACACCTTGGTCTAATTTATTAAAGATTTTTTTGCCTTTTTACATTAAATAGCGAATCTCCTAACACTTCCCCAATTAACAAGACTTAAGTATTACAAACAACTGATAATCCGCAATTTGTATCTAAATTTATACCACATTTCGCGTATACATTTCTGTATTCCGAAATGATCTCCCACCCAGATTTGCTTACGCCGGCATCGTGCCGGTAAGAACGGTTGTTACCGTTACATCATACCAGAAGAAAGATTAAGGATTAAGGATTAATATTTAATTTAAAACCAATAAAATTTCATCTTATGAGTACAGAGCATCTGAATAACGAAGAAGCGATCAGTAAATTAAAGGAAATGGCTACCAAGATTGACATTGGTATGCTATGCACCCACACTAAAGACAGTAAACATGTACACGCCGTGCCAATGAGTACACAGGAGGTCGATGACCAAGGTAATATTTGGTTCCTGTTCTCCTCTGAAAGCGAAACGTTCCGCCATCTGCAGGAAGACTCTACCATCTGCCTGTTGTATTCTGATCCGGGTAATTACAGTTTCCTCAGCATCCATGCCGATACCGAGGTGAGTCATGACCAGGCCCGTATTGACAAGTACTGGAACAAGATGGTCGAGGGCTGGTTTGAAAAAGGAAAGGAAGACCCGCGTATACGCGTTATGAAAGTAAAACCACACGAAGCGCACTACTGGGATACGAAATCCAACAAGCTAATCACCTTTATGAAGGTGGCCGTCAGCGGTATTACCGGCCAGAAAATGGATATGGGCCGCTCCGGTGATCTGAATATTTAACCGTAAACTATAACCTTAAAACACTACAATTATGTCTAAACACATTGCAATATTAGCCACACACGGCTTTGAAGAAAGTGAATTAAAATCGCCCAAAGAGCATTTGGAGCAACAGGGCTGGACGGTAGATATCGTGAGCCCGCAAGAAGGCACGATAAAAGCCTGGACTAAAAAGAACTGGGGTCCTGAATACCGGGTAGATAAAACCCTGAGCAGTGCCTCGGCCAAAGATTATGATGCACTGGTACTGCCAGGCGGCGTAATTAACCCAGATCAGCTGCGTACCAACCAGGAAGCGATCTCATTTATACAGGACTTCTTTCAGCAGCAGAAGCCCGTTGGGGCCATTTGCCACGGACCACAACTGCTCATTAATGCTGAGGTAGTAAAGGGCCGCCAGATGACCTCGGTACAGAACATCAGCAAAGACCTGATCAATGCCGGTGCGCAATGGACGGACAATGAAGTGGTGGTCGACTCCGGGCTGGTGACCAGCCGTACACCCGCAGACTTACCGGCCTTTAATGCCAAACTGGTCGAAGAGATCAATGAAGGAAAGCATGAAGGACAGCATCCGTAAAAGGAATTATATACAAATTAAGAAGCCATCTGTATCAACAGATGGCTTCTTAATTGATGTTCAATAGTATTTACTTACGTTTACCGGTTTCGACACCGATATACTCAAAGTAGTTACCCTTGAGCTGGTACAAAAGATTTCTATAGGTTACGTTATCTTTTGTCACCAGCGGAATATACAGAAGCTTATACCTGTAATCGTAGGTGATCATATCTGTTGTCCATTTGCGGGTATCACCCAGACTGGATGCATTAAAATATATATCTATTACTTTAAGCTTTTGTGTTTTTGCTTTAAACACCTTGTCCGTATCTATAAGTTTATTGCCGGCTATCCGCTGTGCTACTATCATTTGCCCTCTGTGCATAGTCGAAAGAATCATGTTCTCAACAGATAAGTAATAACGGTATTTACCTATATCAACCATATAGATCAGTGAGGAGAAGCTACCCGGATCACCTTCGCTGTATTGCGGCATTCGGGAGTATATCTGCCCACCATCTTTCCATTGGTAGATACTTTGAAAAAAGTGCATGCTCCCGCCTGTCCAGGTATCCCAGCTATAGATCCTGAAGTTGCCGTCCGGAGAAGTCGCGATATGCACTCCGCTTTTTTGCAGCTTAGTAAAAGTATAGCTTAAGGTAGCAGGATTATCGCGAATAAAATCATTCATTTGCCGGGCAAACGTTTCTGCTTTATTATCAGAAAATGCACTATATCTGTTGCCATCTATCTGACTATATAAAACAGCCAGCTGTTTTTCTTTTGTCACCATATTGGTTTTCTGAGACCAGGCATGCGTATGCAACAGACAACAAAGCAAAAAAATGTAAGGGTTCTTCATTAGGGATTCGTTATGAGCAACTGGTTAACTACGCAGCCCTAAAATTCGCATAAGATAATCACAATACCAAGCAAAAAGATTTCTCTTAACAGTATTAGCAATTTTACTTAATTCTGCGAAAATCTATAATTCTCTTCCTGATAGAACATTAAATAGAATGTGTGCATGATCAAAACATGCAGGAGTACAAAAGAAAATGTGGTGCAGCTGACTTGATGAAAACAAAGACAGTTTTTATTTTATAGCAGTTCCCGTTCTTTCATGGCTTCATAGATCAGGCTCAGGCAACTATTCCCTTCCGGGCGATTGTCCCAGTACATGCTATGTGCTTTAATGCTCTGCAGGGTAAAGAAGTCTATGATATTGTGTTTATTATATAGCACTACCTCATAATTCAGATTATGTGGCCGGGCCGAATGCTTAAGTATACCAAATTCGGCATCGCCTATCTGGGCATTGGACCGAAAATTGGTCGCAAAAGCATCTGATATAGAATATACATTAATCCATTGTATTGAACTATCCATATCCGTAACACGGTTCACGCAGAACTGCGGGTAATAAGATTTGACAAACTCAAATGGAGAACCTATCGTGATCAGCGCCTTACAAAACGTGCGTACATTTCGGCTGGGCTTACCACTTAACGGATACAAATAATCGATAGCCAGTATGCTGCCAAAGCTATATGCATGAAAGTGTATGGTACAGTCTTCTTCATTTTCTGTAACATACTCAACCAGTTGCTCAAGGTTACCTAATATTAATTGCCGCTGGGCACCATACTGCATGTAATCATTCACGCAAAGAAATTCTATAGCCAGATTGGTGAGCAGCACATTGGCATTGGGTACAATAAGCAGCAATGGTGCCGTAATGAGCACCACCAGTTGAGTAGCTTGTTTAAATCCTTCTTTCGATATTACCGGGATATCTTTAGTACCTATTAGTTCTTTAAAGCCATTCAACAGGTTAGTAACTGCTGGTTGCTCAAACATAAGACCTATGGAGCTGATGCTAGCCGGCACCATCAGTAACACTGCGGTAGAAATGATCATGAAAATGAGGAAGATATAGAGGGTCTGCAAAGGGCGGTTATACCCATTAGAGACAAATAGCCGTTTCAGAATTAACGGAAACTTACTGATCATCAGCAGGAAGAGCCGGAAGTTCTTAACGATCAGAGAACTGCTGTTAAACTTTACCGTTAGCATTTCATGATAGTCAAATTCATATATTTTGTATATCATTTTTTCTTCCGGCTGTGTCTGCCAGATACTGATCACCGTACAATCACGATCCTGCATATAGCGTTCCTTACCTTTACGGATCTCATACACCTCCTTATGTGTATCAAAGCAAAGTTCATTCTTCAGTCGCTCGACATACTTCTCCACCGTTTCGTTTACCACCGACTGGCCCAAGCCAGAAATGTAGATGCCCACCTTCATAGGGTATATATTTTACATTTAATTTATACACGAAAATACATACACAATGGAGAGAAAAACAAGCAAAAGGAATGAACAAATAGCGTATTGATGCAAAAAGAGTGTTTCGCCCGGTTTTCACCTGTGCAAAACACCCTTTTATAGTCCCATAAAGACTTTTCCTTTGTTGCCGCGCCGTAAGGTGGATATACTTTTCCCTGGCAATCGGTCATTCATATCATTGAGCAGATGGTAATAAGGCAGGCAAGGTCTGATCCTGCAATGATTGTTGTAACAGCAATTATATTAGCTTCTGATCTGATTTATGTCTGAGTATATGTTTTTGAGTATCCATAAGATCCTGCTACATCTTTTTCTAAAAACATATTGAGCAACACCTTATGCTGGTCTTCAAAATCCTTCTCCAGTTTCAGGTTGATCCGTTTTCTGTATAAAACAGTCAGCTGTTCTCTTTGCAGCAGGGCATCTCGACCCATAGTATCAATATAGATGTCCGCATTAAGCTGATCTACAGCAATCTTCGCCCCATGATGTTCAGGCGATAGTGCCAGTTGTCTGAGCACCTTATTTGGACTTCCTGCATAGGTACCTATACGGACCATAGCATCTACTGACTCTTCCCATACACTTCGTAAGAGGAAGCTAATCGGAACACCTTCATGACCCGCAACGATATCCATACGAGTATAAGGGTCGTTTATATCAACAGAGCTAAGATATACGGCAAAGCCTTGTTTATTCTGAACATCAGTCTGTTCTTTGTATTTCGAGGTTTTATACTTATACCGGCAGCGATACCAATCATGACCAGTATCTCCCGCCCCTCCATAATACAATTCCAGCATCCGGATGATGAAGCGCTTACCATTCACTACCAGGGTACAACCCAGAAGATTTTCGCCCAGGGCTATAGCCGCTTGCAGTGAAGCGGTTACATCCTCTCCTTGCCGTACAATTCCATTGTCATCGATATAATTTTTTATCTGATCAAAATACTGTTCCATAATTTATAAACAATTAGTTTTACTCACCCCAAAGGTGATACATCATCCATTCATTCCCGTCCGCGCTGAGGATTAAAAACCCATTTTCATAAGTTTCACTTTGATCACCAGGCTCAACCAATAGCCAGTCCGTCTGAAATACTAGTATGCGGTTACCAGCAGACTGCATTTGCAAAGGGATTTGCTCCTTTAGCTGAAGATATGCATAACCAGGCTGATTTGTCTCTAACGGAAAACTATATTGCCGGGAGTATTTCCAGCCATTCTTTGCTGCGTAATTAACTATTTCTGGTACGGATACGTGATCACCTTGCCTCCCTTTCCATTGTATCTTTCGGTGTCCGCCCCAAGGACCCTGATCATTATTATGTATTGTGATCTCCCGCTCATGAAATCCACTCCAGAAACCCGAAGGGCCAGCCGATTTACAAGCGTAAAGCCCAAAGAAAAGTGCTATGCATAACACCCATCTGATATATTCCCGAAACAGGATGAGCACAAAAATAAGGAATGAAGGAAAATACATAAGCGATAAGAAGCATATTTACTATAAACGTTGTTGCGCGCCGCTTCGCGGCGCGCAACAATACAGTGCCAAAAGAATTACTTGCGCTACATTATTGCTTCGGGAAAGCCGGATCGGCCTTTACTTTCTCAATCTGCATAGTATGCCGGGCTGTATGTGCCGCCAGAAACAGGAAATTCTGATACCCATCAGCCTTACCGGTAGGATAATCACTGATATGATTACGCAGATTCTCCAGGCTGGCATTTTGTATATATACCGCTATGGCTTGCCTTGTGGCCATAAAAGCTGAAAGTGCCTCGGCTGTGCTGGCATAGTTGCCCGCAGGCTGCAATTCTTTCGGTGCCTTATATTTAGCTGAACGGTCGGTAATCATTTTAATGATGTCTGCATCGGTACTCTTTATTTCCGCTTTGCGCTCAGGTTGTGCAGGTTTGTCCATATCTTTCTTGATATCTGCAAACATCTTCTTCTCTGTAGCGATAATATGCTCCAGGCATTGCGCCACAGACCATTTACCCTCGCCGGGACTAAAACTCATTTGTGCTGCACTCAGCCCTGATACTGCTTTTTCCAGGTTTGCAGTCGTCTGCATATAATAGTTTTCCAGAAAGGCCTTGCTGCCATCTGCAGTAGTAGTCTGTGATTCCAGAACTGATTTTAATTTAGCCAGTCCGGACTCCAGGTCTTTACCGATCATTTCTTCCATATTCATAAACAGCATCATGAGGTTCATAGGATAGTTCATATGTCCGCTAAAAGCCCAGGTAACTTTCGTCTGCCCTTCCCCGGCATCTGCCACCGTCATATAGGCCGGTTCGGTTGCTTCAAAAGGCTTGTAAAAGCGCAGTTCGTAATCTATACGTTCCCCATCGGTGATCTTCTTGATCTCTTGTTCGCCCGTACCCACATCTTTATGATTGCTCTCCCAGCGGGAGACAAAGCCTACGGTGCCATCTGTACCGCGATATGTTTTTTTCATTGCCGGGTCCATGCTGGCCCATTTACTGTAGTTATCCTGGTTTTTGAGGTAACGGATGTAATCAAATACTACCCTTTTGGGTTGCTTAATCACGACATCTCTGGATACCGCGTAATCTTTCTTTACAAATAAAGCTACTACCAGAGGTATCGCAATGATAATCAGCAGTGCTACAAGAATTTTGCGAAGTGTTTTCATAATTTGTGTTTTATGTTAATAAATGAAATGCCGTTATTGTGGTCTCTCTAATTACTCATTATGTGACTGAAATCACACTCAACACATAGTAAATATACACATTTGAAATGAAACGGGCGTATGATATCAATAAAAAAG
>Ga0256908_1000089_pt1 | contig 57833 bp, 48 predicted proteins | sample MC6MC0761MT_FD_186331 | JGI IMG/M metagenome (GOLD analysis project Ga0256908, IMG submission 186331) | Metatranscriptome of enriched soil aggregate microbial communities from Iowa State University, Ames, United States - MC6-MC0761-MT... | ecosystem: Environmental > Terrestrial > Soil >... | reverse complement strand
ATATAAGCAACCTTTTTTATTCGTCCTTTTGTCCGGCAACAAAAGGACCAAAAATGCCTTTGTTTTCATCAAGGCGATTGCGTGGCACCGCCATTTCGTATAGTTGCGTGCATTGATCGTCTGAGCTTAACGTGTGATGCGTTCGCTGCTCAACGATCGCATCTCCACTCCAAAATGGCTATCGCTGTGATGAAAACAACAAGCGATCCGTACTCGTACAGATCGCTCAAATGGCCTTGATTTTTTGGCGCTACCTTTTGCATCAAGGCAAAAGGTAGCAACAGATATAAATAGAATGCCTAAATCATAATGCTAGACTTCGTTTCCTGTAAGCGGATACTCAATAAAGATAGTATTAAGGCAGCATTTAATTGGCACTTACCTTTGCGTTATATATAACCTGATATACTATTTTATATGAATGTACAAGAACAGGTAGATGCATACATTACCAGCCAGCCAGAGCCTAAACGCAGTGAGGTGGAAATGCTGCATCAACGCATACTGCATATTTTACCGGAAGCGAAGCTATGGTTTTTCGATGGTACAAACGAGGTGGGTAAGGTAGTGAGTAACCCTACTATCGGGTACGGATTGTATACGATAAAATATGCCAAGGGAGCGACCAGGGATTTTTTCCAGATCGGAATGAGTCCGAACAAAACCGGCATATCGGTGCATATCATGGGTATTGCAGATAAAACCTATCTGAACCAGACTTATGGAAAGGAATTGGGTAAAGCAAGTGTGAGCGGGTATTGTATCAAGTTCAAAACGCTGAAGGATATTAACCTGGATGTGCTAGAGTCGGCCATACGATACGGGTTTGATGGTCCGCATGAATAAGCGGGCAGAAATAATAAGCAACAAAAAAGCCCGACTTTAAGTCGGGCTTCAAAAGCTGGCGGAGAAAGAGGGATTCGAACCCCCGGACCTGTAACAGTCAACGGTTTTCAAGACCGCCGCATTCGACCACTCTGCCATCTCTCCGGGTGCAAAATAAGCGCATTCGGTCTTAATCACCAAATTTTTTTCAAAAAAACTTAACACAGCTTTCACGCATGGCACAAAATGCAATACTGTATTGCATTTCACATCTGTTACAAACCTACAGGAAGGCCAGGATACGGGAGTCTTCAAAACCAGTATGCTGCATTTTTCGTAAATTAGTATATGATACTCAAAAATTATTTCATAGCGATTACTTTGCTGCTGCTTACATTTGCAACGGTATCCTGCGGGCAGAATACCAGCAGCCTTATTCAATCTAATACTTTTAAGAAAATGAACGAAACACAGCAAAATCCTGATGCACAACCTAAACAAACTGATACGGCTATATTTGCCGCCGGCTGTTTCTGGTGCGTTGAAGGTCAGTTTCAATACCTGGAGGGTGTACAGGGGGTGAAAAGTGGTTATATCGGTGGCACATTGGCTAACCCGACTTATGAGCAGGTGTGTACCGGTCTTACGGGACATGCAGAAGCTGTAAGAGTTATATATGACCCTTCTGTAGTCAGTTATGATGAATTATTGGCTGCATTCTTTGTATCACATGATCCTACCCAGCTCAATCGCCAGGGCAATGACATCGGCACACAATACAGAAGCGCCATCTTCCCGCAAAATGAAAGCCAGAAGGAAAAGGCGCAATATTATATTGCGCAGCTAAACAAGGAGCAGGCATATACCCATCCAGTGGTCACTACTATCGAGGGTAAAGGTCCGTTTTATGATGCGGAGGCCTATCATGATGATTACTTCAACCGTAACCCGGAAAACAGTTATTGCCAGCTGGTCGTAAAACCTAAAATTGAAAAATTCAAAAAGGTTTTTGCCAATAAGCTAAAACACTAATCACATATTAGCAAATAAAAAAGGAAGCACTCTTGTTGAGTGCTTCCTTTTTTATTTGCCCTCATCACCATAAAATTACGCATGCAGTATCCAATCGTTTTATTTTTTTAACTATTTTGTACCCAAGTATCTATATGTTACTACTTTCACTCAATCATGAAAAGACTTTTATTCTTCCTCACGCTGTTCTGTCATGTGTTTCTTTGCCGGGCCGAAAAATATGCAGATACTATTTTCCTGAAGGATGTGCCGCAGCATAAAATGCTTAGCCGGATGGATTTCAATATCCAGACCAGCCCGGAAGAAACCCAGAAATGGAGATTCCGCAATGCCGATAGCAGTGTGTTTTCGGATCCTGCTTATCAGGACAGCCACTGGTCTGTCCGTAGCCCTATGTTCAGCGGAGGAGATTACGCTCATACAGAACTGCGGCAAGGGGCTTCCTGGTTCCGTGTGCCGGTCGTGGCAGATACTGCACAGGTCGGATATATATACACTTTACTACTCCGGGGCACTGGTGCCATAAGGGTATACCTGGACGGGAAGTGCATTGCACAGAGGGGTGGCTTTTCGAATGAGGGCAAAGCAGATTATCTGTCAATGAGCAAAAACCCAGTATTTTTTACTGTAGCGCAAGCCGGAGTACATATACTGGCGGTGCAGTATGAAGACAACCTGGCGTTAAAAGAGCAGGATTCCTGGGGATTCTCTGTTGCACTGTTCAATACGGACGATGTAATACAGATGCTTCGGAACAACCTGGTACTGGGCTCTGTGGCGCTTATCGGTGTCGGAACACTCTTTTTTACCTTATTCTTTATACATTTCTTACTATTCTTATTCTACCGAAAAGAAATTTCGAATTTATACTTTGCACTCTTTAACCTGAGCATTGCCTTTCTGCTCTACCTGGTTTATTATAGTATTAATTCCGAAAAGAATATCACTAACAATCCCTACAATATCCTGTCCATTGCATTGTCGTGTATTACCATCTGTTTCTCATTATGTGCCTTTACAGTGACCTTATTCAGCAAAAAGAAAACCTTCCTGAAAATTATACTGGCCTTAAGCGTTATCGTACTGGTGCTCACCCTGGCCGATCTGAAAGATGAAAGCGGGTTGTCAGCATATACCATGACAGCATTATTGGTTGTGTCGATTGGATATACCATAGTCAGGATCATCATTGCTATTTTCAAACGGGTACCGGGCTCGCTGATCCTGGGTTTTGGTATACTCTTCAGTCTGTTATTCATTATAGGTCTTTTTATTGCTGTTTTTATTTCCGGCAATCTAAAGCTGAATATGCTTCTGGCAACCCTGCTTGTCCTTTCGATATTCAGTATACCGGCTTCAATCTCTTCCTTCCTTGCCTGGCGCTTTGCCACCACTAATAAAAATCTGAGCAGACAATTGATTGCTGTTGAAGAATTATCGGCAGAGAAACAGAATATCCTGGAAAACCAGAATATTGCACTGGAGCGGGAGGTGTTGGTCCGCACAGAAGAAGTGATGCGGCAGAAGCGCGCGCTGGAAGAAGAAAAGCAAAAAGCAGATAACCTGCTGCTGAATATTCTGCCGCAGGAGATTGCCGAAGAATTGAAGACTAAAGGTTCCTCTAAGGCACAGCAGTTTGATGAAGTTTCGGTACTGTTTACCGACTTTGTTAACTTTACCCAAATCTCTGAAACACTGGGTGTAGATGAGCTATTGGACGAACTGAATATCCATTTTACGGCTTTTGACCGTATTATGGAGCAGCACGGACTGGAGAAAATAAAAACAATAGGTGATGCTTATCTGGCAGTAAGCGGTTTGCCACTGGCCAATAAGATGCATGCTGTAAATGCAGTTGCTGCAGCAAACGATATTATCGATTTTGTAGCGCAGCGCAAACTGCAGGTGCCTTACGGACTAGATATTCGCATCGGTATTCATTCCGGACCGCTGATCGCCGGCATTATCGGGGTTAAGAAATTTGCATATGATATATGGGGCGATACGGTGAATACTGCCGCACGTATGGAGCAAAGCAGTATGCCGGGCAGGATAAATATCTCGGAGAGTACCCATCAGCTGGTACAGGATTATTATACCTGTACTTACAGAGGAAAGATTGAAGTAAAGGGTAAAGGGGCCCTGGACATGTATTTTGCAGGAAAAACAAACCCTGAAATTTAACTGAATTATTATGAATCGAACGTGGGCAATCCTTGCCGGATTGTGTTTTTTATTGTTGAATGGTGTCGCCGTAAAGGCGCAAACGACCAATCCCGGAAAGAAGGATTCTTTACTGGCAGAACTGCCTAAAGCGCGGACTGAAGCCGCCAGGGCCAATATCTATTTTGAAATGGGGCGCGATGCGCTATCTTCAAAACGCTATAGAGAGGCCATGACCTATTTAAACGCCAGTCTGCCCTATTATCATCAAGCTAAAGATCTTAAAAAAGAAAGCAGAATAAACCTGGGCCTCGGTATTATTTATATCAATGGCTTGCGGCAAACCGATAGCGGCATTAATGCGCTGAACAAGGCTGAGGCACTGGCGAAGCAGATGCAGTCGGACTCTCTGCTGAGTGTAGTCTATGGTCTGCTGATCTATACGCATTCCAATATGGGTAATGCTAAGGAGTCCTTAACTTATTCCAGGAATCGTTTAGCCATAGGGCTGCGGGCAAAGGATGATAATATCATCGCGGAGTCCTATCACTATATCGGTATTGCATATGCGACGATGGGTGAACACCGCAATGCCATGGACAACTACCGCAATTCCCTGGCGTCTTACCGTAAATCGGGTAACCAGGCAGGTATGTCGGAGCTTATGCTGAATATAGGACAGCAGTATTTACAGGAGGGCAAAAACGATACGGCAAAAACCTTTTTTAATGATGCGCTGAAGATCGCAGAGCAGCAGGGCAATAAAGGGAAACAAACCATTATCCTGACCATGCTGACCAATCTTTATACCGCTACAAAAGATACGGCAAACCTGAAAATTGCGCTGGAAAAAGGTATGGCTGCTGCGAAGGCTACAGCTGACCCTATGTATATATCTTCCTTCTCGGTAATGAAGGGTCTGGTAGATCTGTATGGGATGATGAAACCCGATGGTGCAGGGAGCTATATTATTCTACCCGGACGCAGGGAGGAATTTGCACATACGGTTGAGACCATAACCCAGCAGCTGGATATCTACAAGCAATCATCTATCGACATTTACCGCTGGACGCAGATACATCTGGCTCTGGCTATAGCCAACAATCTCCTGGGCAAGCCACAGATGGCCTATGATAACCTGATCCAATATAACCGGTATAGAGATAGTTTTGCCAACCAGGAAAAGTCGAAGCAGTTTTCTGAAATGGAGCGCAGGGTAGTAGCAGACGCTGCTGACGTTAAAGTAAATTATGCCAATACAATCCGTAATGTATCTCTGGCAGGCTTATTATTGTTATTACTGGCCTCGGGTGTTATCCTGTATGCTTACCGGCAAAAACGCAGGGATAATAGACTTATCGCTACAGAAAGAGAAAAATCGGACAACCTCCTGCTGAATATACTTCCACTTGAGGTTGCCGAAGAACTAAAGGCTAAGGGCTCTTCAAAGGCACAACAGTTTGACGAGGTTTCGGTACTGTTTACCGACTTTGTTAACTTTACCAAAATCTCTGAATCGCTGGGTGTAGACGAGTTACTGGAAGAGCTGAATGTTCATTTTACTGCATTTGACCGTATTATGGAGGAGCATGGACTGGAGAAGATAAAGACAATAGGTGATGCTTACCTTGCGGTAAGCGGATTGCCGGTAGCCAATGAAATGCATGCCGTCAATGCGATTGCTGCGGCAAAAGATATTATTGCCTTTGTTGCTGCACGCCGCCAGCAGGTGCCTTATGGATTGGATATCCGCATTGGTATTCATTCGGGGCCACTGATCGCGGGCATTATCGGGGTTAAGAAATTTGCCTACGATATATGGGGTGATACGGTAAATACTGCTGCCCGTATGGAACAAAACAGTATACCGGGCAGGATCAATATCTCGGAAAACACCTGCTCCCTGGTAAAAGAAAATTATACCTGCACTTATCGCGGTAAGATAGAGGTGAAAGGAAAAGGGGCGCTGGATATGTATTTTGTTGAATAATTAAGGGCTTATACAAGCCGGACTAAAATTTAAAAGAATATGCAATACACAGAAGTTGAACAACTGATACTGCATAAATTGCAGCACGAACTGCCGCATCATTTATCTTATCATAGTGTGGCACATATAAAGGATGTAATACAGGCGGCTACTTATATTGCAGCCGAGGAAGGTGTACGGGGCGATGACCTGCTGCTGCTGCGTACGGCGGCACTATTTCATGATACAGGATTCCTGCACGGGGCTAAGGATCATGAACAGACATCTTGTGATATCGCTAAGGACATTCTGCCGGGTTATGGATATGATCCTTCACAAATAGATCGCATCTGCGGTATGATTATGGCTACACGTATACCACAAATGCCTCAAAACCTGCTGGAAGAGATCCTGGCAGATGCTGACCTGGATTACCTGGGACGTGATGATTTCTTTACCATCGGCGACCGCTTATATGAGGAGCTCTCGGTGTTTGGCATGGTCAGCAATGAATGGGACTGGAATGTATTGCAGGTCAAATTCCTGGAAGCACATCACTACTTTACCGATACGGCAATACGATTAAGGAAACAGAAGAAAGAAGAAAATTTACAAAAGATCAAAGACAAATTATAAGTTATTATGAGCAACAATACCACTCACCACGGACCACTATTTACAATATCTGATATCATATATCTGGTACTGGGTGTGCTTTCCGCAAGTTTTGCATTAAAGAGTTTCCTGGTGCCCAATCACTTTCTTGATGGTGGTGTTACCGGCATTTCTCTGCTCATCCATGAAGTATTTCATGTAAACCTGGGTATCATTCTTTTAATACTGAATATTCCATTCATCATCTTATCACGCTACCTGGTCGGCAAGCATTTTGCGATACGCAGTGGCCTTACTATTGCGCTTATCGCATTAACACTGCAATTTGTAAACTTTCCGGAACTGACGCATGATAAATTGCTGGTAGCGATGTTCGGTGGCTTTTTCCTGGGTGTGGGTATAGGCCTTTCTATGCGGGGCGGTGGCACTTTTGATGGTATGGAAGTGCTGGCACTGTTTACCTTTAAGAAGAGCAGCTTTTCGATTACGGAGATCATACTGGGTATGAACATCCTGATCTTTATCATTGCGGCTTTATTTATGAAAACAGAGACTGCGCTATATGCGATGCTGACGTATTTCATAGCCAGCCAGACGACTAAATATGTTATTGAAGGGATTGAAGCGTATACTGGTGTAACCATCGTTTCTGCCAATAGTGAGGCGATCAAGAAAGCGCTGGTACTCTCTCTGAACCGTGGTATCACGGTGTATAAAGGTGAGCGCGGATTTATGAAAGACAGCTTCGAGCAGAGTACAGAAGTAGACATTGTATTCACTATCGTGACCCGCCTGGAAGTGAGAAAGATCAAGAATATTGTACATGCCATTGACCCTAAAGCGTTCATTTTTGTGCAGACAGTAAGGGAACCTCAGGGTGGTATTGTAAAGGAGATTGTCAAACACTAAATAAAAAGTTTATCTATAAAAAGAAGGGAAGCGCTTTAGCGCTTCCCTTCTTTTTGCATACAATGTGCCTGCCATGAATGGCGAGACACTATTGCTATTAAAAAAATGAAACAATTACTGTTTAACAATTTTACCGGCAAATACCTGTTCTGTACCACGAACAACGATTACCTGATACATACCTGCTGCGAAGCGGCTCATATCAATATTCTCGTTTTCGCCTCTAGCCTGCTGGCTGATCATGATCTGACCGATACTGTTCATTACTTTAATGGTTTCGCTACCGGTTAAGCCCATAATACGTGCGTTGCCGCTGGTTACGGTTGGTGCCAGCTGAATGTTACCGCAATCGCTCATATTTACTTTGTTTACAGTGCTGTATTCAAACATACCATCGTGGTCTACCATTTTCAGGCGGTAGTATCCGGAAGCATTTTGCTGTACAGAAGTGCTGTATTTTGCACCATTAGCTGCATTTTGAGCATCCAGAGATTTGATCATTTGATAGTCGCGACCATCAGCACTGAATTCTACTTCGTAACGGTTCACGTTGGCTTCTTTTGCACTTTCCCAGTTTAAAACAACAATACCACAAGATTGTTCTTTTGCATTGAAAGAGCGTAAAGTTACCGGTAATGGCGCTGCTACTACCAGAGATACCTGTGTGATATCATTAGCGGTATTTATATTACCTACCTGGATGGGCACGGATCTGTCTACAGTCATGGTAGAAGATTGAGGCGTACCTACTACAGTGAAGCCTGCTACATTTACAATAGCGTCTTCAGTATTTCCTGCATCAATTGCATTATTATTGGTTATTACCAATTGTCCGCTAGGGCCGGTTGTGTATGATACTACAGTCCAGTTGTTAACGGTTGGTACGGTGTTGTTGGCAATACCATACTGGCTCGGGAAACCGATGGTTACTTCCAGGCTACCTGCAGGAATAACACCATTTGTACCAGGTAGTGCTGTACTTGCATTCTCTACATAATAGTTTACCTGACCGCTACCATTAATAGAGCTGCCACCGCCTACCATAAAAGGACCAGGACCTGCAGGATCTGCATTAACTGCATTCGCAGGAATCTGCGCATATATTGAAGTACTTAATAATGCTAAGCTCGCTAATAAGGATAATTTTTTCATATTCTTTCTTTTTGGTTTGTTTATAAATGAGTTCGATTTTATGAAGAGGAGATAATGGTCATCAATGATTCAAGGGTCATTGACGACCATTATTTAATGTTTATTGGATATTTACTTTTCTTACGCTACTGTTGTTGGCACTGTTACGCTCTCCGCCTGAAGTGTTCAGGATTACCGGAGTGATATTCAGCTGGCTGATTGTAGCCGTGCCTAATACCTGCATCGTAATACCGATTGAAGACAAACCATAAGCCGAAATATTCTCACCTGCTTTCAGTTTAAATAACATGGTCGTTGCAGAATTGGTAACCAATTCCCATTTGGTGTTATCTACAGCTGTAGCGGCCGGGAAATTCATTGTAGTCAGGGTCGGATCGAAAGTATAAGAGTAGATCGCACTGTTTTTAGACAGACGAACATATACTGGAGTTGCCTCATTGTTGGTCGGTACACCTTGCAGCTCGCTTATTCTTAAACGGAAGTTTGCAGAGGTACCTGAACTGATGATAAAGTTAGACGCGCTGATTTGTGTTGACATCGTCAGATCCGGAACCTGCTCAACCAGTACGTGCAATGTAGCACTTGCTGTAGCCGGAGTAACTCCGTTATCGGTAACCACATAGGTAAAGTCTACAGGGCCTACATAACCCGCAAGCGGAGTGAAGGTATAGCTACCATCTGCTGCCAGCACCAGGATACCCTTTCCTACAATAGTTTCTGTTTTTGCCGTTACGGTTTGTACGTCATCATTCGGGTCAGCATCATTGGCCAGTACACCGTTTGCAGCAGTTGTGGTTAATACATCACCGTTTTTGGTTTGTATATAATCATCAGCGGCCAGGGTACTGTTGGCATATGTAGTTGGCAGAACGGTTACGATCTGGTATGCACCACCACATTGTGCGGAGGTTTGGTTATCACATACATTATAACGGATCGTATCGATACCGATAAAGCCTGCTGCCGGAGTATAGGTTACATTACCATTTGCAGTATTTGCTGCTGCAGTACCACCATAAACAGTGTTACCCGCAGCTGCACCATTCAGATCGGTCAGTGTTATAGAAGCTGGTACTAAAGCAGAACCACCGGTTCCGGCATAGTCATTGGCCAGTGAGTGAATGATTATACTCTGTCCCATTTTAACGGAAGCGATATCCATATTTACAACAGGAGCAGAAGTAAGTACACTCTGATCTTTAACGGTGATCGTCAGTAACTGGTTTGTACAAACAGCGTTGTCACAAACCGGTACATTGAACTGGTATACACCGGCTGTTGTTGCGGTGAAGGTATAAGTACCATCTGCATTTACAGAAGGTACTGCTGCAGTAGGGTTACCACTCAGTGCAACTGCTGCTGCATAAGTAGTTGTTACGGTTACAACATCATTTGTTTTTACATCACCCGGAATAGCCTGGTTGATATAACCAACATTGAAATCAGGTCTGCTGAAATTACAAGTTGTACCCGCGGTACCAGCAGGCAGGAAACGAGTATCTACGAATGCACCATATACATCGATATACTGATCCAATGCAGTTACCAGTGTGTTCATAGAGATCTTGATCTCGTCGAACGGCATGGTGGTAATGAAACCTGCATTATACACATTGGTATCACTACCGATCAGGCTAACCAGTACAGAAAGGTTCAGCAGGTTAGAACCGGTATTGGTCTCCTGCAGTACACCATTGTTATAAGTAGAGATGGTGATGTTAGGCAGTAAAGACGCCGCAAGTGCAAAGTTGTTTCTTTTTACTACGAAACCGGCAAATGTTCCCGCCGGGTATACATATTGTGGAACGGCTACGCCTAAAGAAGTTGTAGACAATGCATTCACAGTATTGTATAATCTGGAGAAGTCTGTATTGGTAGCAGATACCGCATTCCACGGATCATCTACTTTACAGCCTGCACATACAGCACCGCTTACACCAGTGTTCGCACCGTTTACCACAGCACCATGTTGTGTCTGGCTCAGTACTTCAGAAGTGTTACATGGTACATTGCGTGCGCAAGAGGTTTCGATGTATGTTTCATATACATTGATTGTACCTAATACATTTGCGGCAAGGAGGTTGTTGACTTCCATAACCACTTCGTCGAAAGCAACATTACTGATGATACCTACGATTTGCTTAGGGCTTGTACCTCCGGTAAGGATATCGGTACTTACACCAGCCAGCAATGGCTGTCCTGTACCATCCTGAACCAGGACGTCATCTTTGTATAATTTGAATTTGATATTACCTACTACATCAGCTGCTAACAAAGTAGTGCTTTCGATTTCAAAACCTGCATATGAGCCCGCCGGATAATCCTGAAGCTGGTTTTTAACCGCGATACTACCAGTAGATAATACGCCTGCAGTCAGGTCTATAGTAGCAAAGGTGCTGCTGTTACCATCGATCAGGTTGTTGGTATTATTTATGGCACAAGATACACAGCCTGTTCCGGTAACACCGGTACGTCTTGCGTTAACAAACACAGGATAATCCGGATTAGCTGTATTTTTCATACCTACTGATTGCGCACAGGTAATATCATTAGCACAGAATTGCTTCAGAATGGCGCCATAGATACGGGTAGTACCCAGGTCTGCAGCCAGTGTCTGGTCAATGGTCAGGCGCACACTGTTGAACTGTCCTGTAGGAACGAAACCGATGATCTGACGACCGGTGCTGTTCAGCAAGCCCGTATTCAGCGCCAGTAAACCGTTACCGCTTACAGATTGTACCAGTGTATCATTTCTGTATACAGCTACAGTCATATTGCCCAGCAGTCCTAAGTTCAGCAGGCTTGGATTCTCAATATCAAAACCGGCAAATGTATTGTTATACATCGTTACCTCATCTTTGATCTCGAATTGTGCATTTGCAGCAACACCGACAGTCTGTACAATAGTAGCATAGTTAGTCAGGTCTGCATCAATAGCAAATTCAGGGTTATTGATAGAAGAGTTTACACCTAATAAAGCAGTAGAACCAGAATTTGTAGATACCGGATAAGCCGGAGTAGTCAGGTATTGATTCGTGTTACAAGCCGGAGCTGCACCTGCACAATAACGCTCTACCACTGCACCATATACCTGCAGATTGTTACCCAGGCTCAGCGCACTGAATTGCTCAATCATAATACGGTCAAAGTTTTTAGTGGTTTTAAAACCAGCTCTTTGTTTTCCCGTAGCAGTTAACAGGTTCAGTTCAAGTGTACCGGCACCTAGGGTTGCTTGTTCCTGTAAAGTAGTACCCAGGTAGGTTTTGATGGTAACGCTTCCTAATAAATCAACGTCCAGTAAACCACCGGTACTCTGGATATCGAAACCGGCATAAGTACCTGCTGTATAATATCCACCGGTACTCTCTACTGTTAAGCGTATGGTTGATAAAAGCAAGGTATTAAATGTAGCAAAGTTGCTTGTATTATTATCAGTAGCATTGCCGGACAATGATAAGCTGGCCAGGCCGCTTGCACCAGTCCAGGCAGCACCTGTTACTACCGTACCGGGAGCACTATTGGTACCAACCGATGACAAGGAAGTTGGAACATTACAAGGGGTAAGTGGCGCCTGGGCAAAGCCATGAGGGGCCATAAACAGCATAGCTGTGATTAGGGAGAATAACCGGACGACGATGCTCGTACGGCTGGCGTAAATTTTTGACATAATTAGTTTGAATTAGTAAAGGGTTAATTAATGTTGATGACAACATACACTCTCCATATTCTCATACATAAAATGGATCAGCAAGGCACGCAAAAAGCCCTGACGCATATGGGACAAAATGCGTCAATAAAGATTGCGGAAATGCAATCCCGTTCTTATACGGAAAGGCGAATAAGTAGATACATACCTACGCAAGCATGCGTACGTACATAAGCAGTAAGTAGATCAGTAAATGTCTAAGTCAAATCGATAACGTAGTGTTTGCGATCAATAAAGCCGAACATAATTTTGTTTTTAGAGTGAATAAATGTGGTAAACCCTTACCCTTTCCCTTGTGGGGGAACTGGCCTAATACAACTCACATTTAGTTTTTGCATAGGTATAATTTGCACACTAAAAAAAAACGCTCTATTGCACACTACGAAAGTGTATAGAAATTGGGGACATTATTATTCAGAAATAAGTTTATACAAGACTTATATAAGAAATGAATAACAATATTGGATGTAGTTTCAATAGCAAATTTAACAAATGATCTGTAAACACAATCATTTTTATGTATAAAAATTATTAATTCCTTTTAACCCAGGTTAAAAGGAACGGGCATGCAGGCAAACCCACGCTACATCTTTATAGGGGGCGATACTACAGAAAAGGAATAAAACAAAAAGGAATAAAAGAAGGGATCAGTCCTGCAGATTTGCAGTGTTTAATAAACGATTGAAATCGAGTACTTTAATACGTTTACCGTCCAGATCAATGATACCGTCTTTCTTAAATTCAGACAGTAACCTGATCGCAGATTCGGTAGCAGTACCTACTATATTGGCAATTTCATCACGCGTAAGCCTTACATTAAGGGTCTGCCCATCTTCATCAAGACCATAAGTCTCTTTTACAAATAGCAGCGCTTCTGCCAGCCGTTCCCGTACAGGTTTCTGAGCCAGGTGCGCAACCTTCTGCTCTGCCCTGCCCAGTTCCAGGCTGATGAGCTTCATAAAGTCCAATGCGAGATTATTATCCTTAGTCAGGGCACCCATAAACTGATCTTTCGGAATAAAGCACACTGCAGTATCTTCTAATGCGATTGCAGATGCGGAGTATCTTGTATCGCTTAGTAAGGCTTTATAGCCTATGAGATCGCCGGGCTTGGCAAGTCTGTATATATGTTCTTTACCATCATCTCCGTTCTTAGAGATCTTGACCTTACCGGAATTAATACAATAAATTCCATAAGAACGCATACCCTCATGAAAAATGATCTGGCTCTTTTTATAGCTGGTACAGGTCTTCTCTTCACTGATGAGATCCAACTGCTCTTTCCGGGTATTGCAGAACACACTGGACTGTTTGTGCGCGCAATTATTGCAGTTATCATCCGGACAGTTATAAGTACTCATATGCTCATTTTCGGGCTTCATCTTGCAGGGTTTATTTAAGCTATTGGAATACTACAAAATTACATATAAAATAAATGAGGCAATATTATATTGCCTCATTTATACATAATATGCTATTAATGCTCTTCTTCTCCCGGACGTAAAGGAACGTTTTGTGGGATGAAGTCATTTCCGTGACCATCATCTTTGTAATCATACGGCCAACGATGTACTTCAGGAATAGGACCTTCCCAGTTACCGTGCTCTGGATGAACAGGTGTAGTCCACTCCAGTGTAGTTGCCTTCCAAGGATTTTCGCTGGTAACTTTTCTGCCGCGGAACATGCTTACGAAGAAGTTGAATACGAATAATAATTGTGCAAAGAATGTAATCACAACTACAACAGTAATGAACGCATTCATTGGTTGATAATCCTTATAAGATACCCACGCACTGTAATCATAGTAGCGACGTGGCATACCTGCCAGACCTGCATAGTGCATTGGCCAGAAGATCAGGTAAGCACCGATGAAGGTGATAAAGAAGTGGATATAACCTAAAGTATTGTTCATGAATCTGCCGAACATCTTAGGGAACCAGTGGTATACACCGGCAAACATACCGAAGAATGCAGATACACCCATTACTAAGTGGAAGTGCGCAATAACGAAGTACGTATCGTGCAGGTGAATATCCAGTGCAGAGTTACCTAACCAGATACCGGTCAGACCACCAGAGATGAAGATTGATACGAAACCAATAGCAAACATCATCGGTACAGTGAAACGGATACTACCTCTCCAGATTGTAGTCAGCCAGTTAAATACTTTGATCGCAGATGGAATCGCAATCAATAGGGTTAACAGTACGAATACAGAACCTAAGAACGGACTCATACCTGATACAAACATATGGTGCGCCCATACTACCAGTGCCAGTGAGGTGATACCGATCAGAGAGATAATCATTGCCAGGTAACCAAAGATTGGTTTACGGCTATGTGTAGATAATATTTCAGAAGCCATACCCATACCTGGTAACATTACAATGTATACCTCAGGGTGACCTAAGAACCAGAATAAGTGTTGGTATAAGATTGCAGAACCCCCAATATGAGATAGTGCTTTACCACCGATAAAGATTTCAGACAGGTAGAAGCTGGTACCCATGTGACGGTCGAAGATCAACAGAACCACACCGGATACTAATACAGGGAATGATAATACACCCAGGATAGCGGTGAAGAAGAAAGACCAGATTGTCAATGGCATACGAGTCATCTTCATACCATTAGTTCTCATATTCAGGATAGTAGTGATATAGTTCAGACCACCTAATAACTGAGATACTACGAACAGCACCATACTGATCAACCATAAGTCCATACCTAAACCTGAACCTAAAGATGCCTCTTTAAGCGCACTCAACGGAGGATAAGTAGTCCATCCACCTGCGGCAGGACCAGTTTGAACGAATAAGGAGATAAACATGATCACACTGGAAACAAAGAAGAACCAGTAAGATAACATATTCATAAATGGTGATGCCATATCACGTGCACCAATCTGAAGCGGAATGAGGAAGTTACTGAAGGTACCACTCAAACCGGCAGTCAATACAAAGAATACCAGGATGGTACCATGCATGGTTACCAATGCATAGTAAAATTCAGGAGTCAGTTTTCCTCCTTTAGCCCAGTGACCCAGGAATTGCTCCATAATAGGGAAGCTAGACTCCGGGAAACCTAATTGTAAACGGAAGAATACGGAGAATAAAGCACCGATTACAGCCCATATAATACCTGTAACCAGGTATTGTTTACCGATCATTTTGTGATCCTGGCTAAATATGTACTTTGTAATAAAGTGCTGTTTAGGATGATCGTGATGACCCTCGTGATGTTCGTGCGCACCGTGTGCATGTGCTAAAGTAGCGTCGTTACCCATTTTTATATTCAATTTACAAACCTTATAAAAAGGCAGAAAATAATTTAATGTTTAAAAATTTTATTACTTGGATGCAACAGTTTTGGTAGTATCCTGAGCTGCAGCAGGGGCAGGAGTTTCAGTTCCTTCCTTTACTGCTGTCGCAGGAGCTTCAGCAGGGTGTTGCAGATCGTAATAAGGTTTTTGCTCAGCTAACCATGTGTTGAATTCTTTTTCAGTTTCAACCACTACTGTACCTCTCATAGAATAGTGGCCTTTACCACACATCTGATCACAAGTGATTTCATAAACGAAATCTTTGTTACCGGTAAGCTGTTTCATCTCAGCAGTAGTTTTTCTTGGTGTAAACCACATTGTAGTAGTAATACCAGGAACAGCATCCATCTTCATTCTGAAGTGAGGCAGACCCACATCATGGATTACATCACGGGAATTGATAATGAATTGTACGTCTTTATTATTAATGATGTGTGCTTCACCATTTTCAACAATGATATCATCTTTAGAAGCCGGATCGTTCCAGTCCAGACCCAGAATATTGTTCGCGTCATTGATCAGACGGAAGTTTGTTTTACCAAACACACCATCCTTACCAGCATAACGGATCACCCAGTTAAACTGCTTACCCATAACCTGCACTTTTAATGCACCTTCAGGAGCCTTACCAGTGATGGTAACCCAGTTTTTCAGACCAATCGCAACCAGTACCATCAGCGTTAAAGCCGGGATAGTAGTCCAGATTACCTCTAACTTGTTATTGTGAGAATAGAAGTAAGGCTTCTTATCATCTCTTGCCTGATATTTGTAAGAAAACCAAAACAGTACAGCTTGTGTTGCAAGAAATACAGCACCGGTAATGATCAGCGTTACATGCAGCATTTTTTCATACTCCAGCCCTTGTACAGAAGCTGATTCCGGCAATCCCAAAGGAGCCAAGTATTCATGACACTTATAAATACCGTACAGACCCAGGATGAAGACAACTACTAATAATACTGCCATCAGCTTATTAGTACTCTTGGCTACAACTTCTTCGCCTCGTATGATATTAGCATATTCGCTGGCTTTGGCAATCTGGTAAATGATGATAAAAACCAGAATAACTAAGGCGGTTAATATTAATCCCGACATTGTTGAATGTTAATTATTTAATTATTAAATGCAGGTGAACGGAACACCCCAATTCTTTTCCTATTATACTTGAAACGCTATATTAACTCAGGTGGACAACAGATTCCTTCAGGAATATGTGATTATGAGGAATGAGATCAGACTTAGTTAATGTCTTAGACACTGTCAGAATCATCACACCAGCAAATCCTGCAAAAATACCCATTTCGTACCAGCTGATATTCCAGTTATGGCCGGAAGGACCTGGATAAGTTAATAAATACAAGTTTAACCACTGACCAAAGATAATGATCATCGCCATAAACACAACTGTAAAGTAGTTACGCTTGCTTGGGCGGGACATCAGGATCAGGATTGGTCCTACAAAGTTCACAACAATATTCAGATAGAATAAGAAGCTGTAAGGTCCGTTTTGACGTTTGTTATAATAAGTTGTTTCCTCAGGAATGTTACCATACCAGATCAGCATGTACTGCGCAAACCAGGTATAGGTCCAGAAGATAGAGAAGGCAAACATGAACTTACCTAAGTCATGGATGTGCTCTTTGTTTACCAGTACAAGGTTACCTTGGTTTTTCAGGTATACAGTCCACATTAAAATCAGGGCCATACCGGAAACGAATGCTCCAGCAAATACGTGCCAGCTGAACAGTGTTGAATACCAGTGTGCATCAATACTCATGATCCACATCCACGGCGTAGTACTCATCATAGTTAAACCATAAACTACCATGAAACCACCAGCCAGGGAAACTGTTTTCCAATAAAGCTTAGTTGAATTTTTTGGTGCAGACTCCTGTGCAATGGACATTGATCTGAACTTTCTGCCGAAGAAGCTCCACAGACCTACTGCAGCAACAGAAAACCCGATGAACATTCCTTTATTCAGGAACGTAGATTTACCTTCCAGTACTTTATCACCATGAGGATTTACCCAATGGTAAATAGGATTATGATCACCTAAACCGAAGATCATGCTGAATAAAATGATCAGCACCAGCAGACCGAAAACCCAAACATTAGCACCGATAGCTTCCGGTACTCTTTTATAGGCAACAATCCAACCTCCCTGAGCCAAACCGGCAGCCGCCTGAATGAATATAGAAGAGATAGCCATGAACAGGAAGAAAATACCATTTTGCATTAACCCCATCCAGAAACGTACCAGACCGGTTTCTTCATGCTTTCCTAAAAAGCAGACAGCACCAGCGATCAATGTAATAATACCAATTAATGATAATACCAAACCTGTTTTCTTTAAACCCGAAGGGACTTCAAAACGATCGGTCATAATGTATCTATTTTTTTATCTAATTAATTATTTGTTGTTATGCTTATTTTTTGGCAACAGTTGAATCTTTAGATGCAACAGACCCTTTTGCAGCAGCAGCAGTATCAGTTGCCGCAGCATTACCTTCCGCAGCTAAAGTGAATGGCGCACCACCGTTTTTAGATTGTACCTGCTTGATGTAAGCTAATACCTGCCAACGTTGTTTTACATTCAGCTGGCTAGCATAAGATCCCATCATATTCTTACCGTAAACGATTGCATAATACATTTTACCGATAGACATAGTCAGGTAAGCTGGACCACCTTTCAGATTAGCCGGAGCCGCAGCAAACGGGCCAGAACCGTCTTTGTACAATGGACCATTACCATCCAGTTTATCACCGTGACATACACCACAGTAGATATTGTACAGACGCGTACCTTCAGCCATTTCTCCTTCAGTAAATTTATAAGGAGATTGCAGTGCATAATAAGCACCGGTATCGGCAGCTGTCAGGTGTAAAGGCAGGTCATGACCTCTTGCAATAGTTCCTGCAACAGGCTCACGAGATGTCAAACCATCTTCAAAGTTCGGGTTTTCCGTATAGGCATCGTATGCACGGGAATAAGTCATATCCGGAGCATAGATTTTACCGGGATTACGACGTATACTACCGCTGTTACAAGAAGCAGCCAGCATAGCACTACCTACCAAAAATGTTACAACAAAACGTTTATTCATAAAATTCTGTATATAAAATGACTCCTTACGGTTAGTCAATTATTATTATGCTAATTGTTTTTGATATTCTTCTTCTTTATCGAATCTACCATACCACCAGCCTTCTTCAGCAATCTGTACATTAGTCTCTACAGGGTTGGTACTATTCAAAAAGTTCATCAGCTCAGCTTCATCAGTACCTTCTGTAACTTCAATAACCACTACAAAAAGATCATCTGACTGACGCGGATGGAAAACGTGTTTCTTTACACCCGGCATGATCTGGTTCAGATAACAATAAGTCAGTACCATACCTACCGCAGCAAACATTACAGTAAGCTCGAAGGTAATAGGAATCATTGCGGGTAAAGAGAAGAACGGTTTACCGCCATAGTTAATAGGCCAGTCTGAAGTAAAGATCCAGGACATAAAACCTAATGCGGTGCTGGTACCGGTGATACCAAAAATAAAACCGGCAACGTGCAGATCCGTTTCTTTTAATCCCATTGCCTGGTCCAGGCCATGCACAGGGAATGGAGTATACACATCGTGCAATTTATAACCACTGTGACGTACTTTATGAACGGCATCAAATAATGGTGCCTCATCATCGTAACAAGCTATTGCAAATTTTTTAACTGCCATGATTTGTGTTCTTTATTTATAAACCCGTTTTACAACAGGTTAAAAATGCTTTATTTAATTAGTGTGCGTGTTCAGCAATGTGAATAAACTCTTCCAGAGATTTTTCTTCCAGTGCCAGATTATCCTCATGTGCTTTATCGCCGGTAGTTTTCAATACAAACTTAATCTCTGCGATTGCGATAACCGGGAAGTATTTAGAGAACAGTAAGAAGCAAGTAAAGAACAAGCCAAATGTACCTAAATAGAATCCAAGCTCAGGCCATGTAGGTGAATAGTAAGACCAGTTAGATGGAATGTAATCACGATACAGTGTAGTAGCGATAATTACAAAACGCTCAAACCACATACCTATGTTCACCACGATAGACAGGATGAAAGAGAACACGATATTACGACGTAATTTCTTGAACCAGAAGAACTGCGGAGACACTACATTACAAGTCATCATCGCCCAGTAACTCCACCAGTATGGTCCGAGTACACGCCATTTAAATGCTTCCTGCTCGTATACAACCTGGCTGTACCATGCCATAAACAGCTCGGTCAGGTAAGCGATACCTACGATAGAACCCGTCAGTACGATTACTTTATTCATCGCTTCGATGTGGCCCATCGTGATATACTCTTCCAGGCGGTAGATTTTTCTAACCAGGATCAATAAGGTATTTACCATCGCAAACCCGGAGAAGATCGCACCCGCAACGAAGTACGGAGGGAAGATGGTTGCGTGCCATCCCGGAATTACTGAAGTAGCAAAGTCAAAAGATACGATCGTGTGTACTGAAAGTACCAGAGGTGTAGACAGACCTGCAAGAACTAAAGACAGGGCTTCAAAACGCTGCCAGTTTTTAGCAGTACCAGTCCAACCGAAAGAGGCTAAACCATATAAACGCTTACGTAATTTAGTTTTCGCTCTGTCACGGATAGTAGCAAAGTCAGGAATCAGACCAGAGTACCAGAACAACAGGGATACTGTAAAGTAAGTTGAGATCGCGAATACGTCCCACAGCAGTGCTGAGTTAAAGTTAGGCCATAATGGACCACGGGTATTTGGTAAAGGCAATACATACATTGCATCCCAAACACGACCCATGTGGAAGATAGGGAACTGACCCGCACACATTACTGCGAAGATTGTCATTGCCTCTGCTGCACGGTTTACACCAGTACGCCAGTGCTGACGGAACAGTAAAAGGATCGCAGAAATCAGTGTACCTGCGTGACCGATACCTACCCACCATACGAAGTTGGTGATATCCCATCCCCAACCGATAGTGTGGTTAATACCCCAAACACCGATACCCCAATACACTTCCCAGAATACAGAGAAGGCACCAAAGCCTAAGAATAATAAAGAGACTACTAAACCAAAGTACCAAAGCTTGGAAGGCTTTTGCTCAATGGGACGACAGATATCTGCTGTAACATCCTTGTAGGTCTTGTTGCCATCTACTAATGGCTCTCTAATGAACGATTCGTATTTTAAATGCATAATTGATTTATTAATGCTGTACGGCTAATGATCTTAGCAATACAAATCTAATGTCAATTTTTTTATTCTTAGAACCGGTCCGAAGACCGGCTCAGATGATATATTAAATATGTTTATTGTAAACTTCGTCTTTCTCTGTAGCACTCATTACCACATCAGTGTTACGGATCTTAGACAGGTAACTTACGTTTGGTAATACGTGGATAGACTCCAGCATATAGAACAGACGCTCTTTGTTATTCACGTATCTGTCCTGGAATACCGCACTTTCCTTATCGTTAACGTTACCGAAAGTGATACAACCACCGCCACAAGCAGATTGACATGCTGTACTTACGTGATGATCTTTCAGTGGAGTACCTTCTTTCTTAGCAGACAGTTTAGCATCTTGTAAACGCTGAACACAGAAAGAACATTTTTCCATTACACCACGTGAACGTACGGTAACATCAGGGTTCAGCACCATTCTGGTCAGGTCATCATTGATATCATCACGACGGCCATCAGAGTACAGGTTATCTTCAAAGCAATCCGCATCGTTCCAGTCAAACCAGTTGAAGCGACGTACTTTGTATGGACAGTTATTTGCACAGTATTTAGTACCGATACAACGGTTATAAGCCATTTGGTTCAGACCTTCAGAACTGTGGTTGGTAGCAGATACCGGACAAACGTTCTCACAAGGAGCATTATCACAGTGCTGACACAGCATAGGCTGGAACACAGTCTGGATTGTATCCGGATCGTTAGGATCACCAGAGAAGTAACGGTCGATTTTCAACCAGCTCATCTCCTGTACTTTGATCACGCGATCCTTACCTACTACAGAAACGTTGTTTTCTGCATGACAAGCGATTACACAAGCTCCACAACCAGTACAACTATTCAGGTCGATAGACATTGCCCAGTGTAAGCCCATAGACTCGTGCACAGGATAGTGTGTACCATTCTTGCGGAAATCTTCTTCAAATTTCTTCGCGTCAAATTTATCTCCTTTACCATAAGCGTCATGACCTTCATGATGCTCTTCGTTAGGAGCTGTCAGATAGTGTTCAATTGCTTCTCTACGCTCATCAATCAGCTCGTAAGGATTTTTCTTGAACTCTTCTAATGTATATTCATAAATGATTGGACGGTGCTCTGCACTGTTGTGCGTTTGCGTAACCGCAACCGGATAGAATCCGTCTGTTTTCTCCACTTTAGCATCAGCGCTGTAAGTGAATGATTGACCATTGTAGCCAACTAAAGGATAAACATTCTTACCAAGATCAGCAGCAGCAAGACCAACACCTTTGTCACGACCGTAACCGATAGCCACAGCAATTACATTGTGGTGCATACCTGGTGTAACAATGATTGGTAAAGAAACCTCTTTCTTGCCAACAGTGATTTTCAGCACACGCTTTTTAGGATCTACCTGATTGATAGAGGTCAGTTCAGCATCAAATTTCTCTTTTGCTGTTTTCGGAGACATCATCACGTAGTTATCCCAGGCCACTTTAGTGATCGGATCTGGTAACTCCTGTAACCAGGGGTTATTACTCCATGCACCACCTGCACCTAAAGAAGCTGTTTGGAACACTTCGATTTCGTATTCTGATTTGCTGCTAACAGCAGTTGCTTTAGCAATAGCATCAGCTACATTACCAGAGAAAGAAGCACCGCTAACGGTTTGTGTAGCCGGCTCAATAATACCATCCTGTAATGCTTTGTCGAAAGTTGCCTGACCCAGTTTACCTACCCAGTATGCATTGAACAGATCATGGTAAGTACCTGTAGCACCAGCCCATTTCAGTAAGCTGTCCTGGAATGCTCTTGTTTTGAACAAAGGAGCAATAGTAGGCTGTATAAAGCTGAAGTGGTTTACTTTAGCTTCTGTATCGCCCCAGCTTTCCAGCCAGTGGTGATCAGAAACCACATATTTACATTCTTTAGCAGTCTCGTCTAAACGATCGCTGAAAGAAACTGTTGTTTTTACTTTTTTCAGACCTGCCAGGAACTTATCACCTTCGAAGTATTCGTAGGCAGGGTTCACACCGTGCATAATCAGGGCACCAACTTGTCCGGCATTCATTGCATTCACTAATGCAACCATATCCGCATCGATACCTTTTTTATTTTTTGCAGGAGTAGAGAAGTCGATGGTTGTACCGTTCGCACCAATTGCATGGTTAATTGCGTTGATGATGATCTGTACATTTACATCGTTACTACCACTAACCACCAGACCATTACCTTTCTTCAGATCGGCAGCAGCTTTAGCGATTAATTTATCCAGATTTTTAGAACCTGTATTGGCAGCAGCACCTGTAGTTACTGCAGCATGTAAAGCCGCAGCTACTTTACCATATTCAGACGGTCTGCAGGTAGCACGCTCATCGGCATTAGCACCGGTCATGCTCAGCATACCTTCTACCTGGTAGTGCTTGTTCATTTCGAAACCTTTGATGTCTTTCGAAACGATTTTTCTTGCTTTGGTATAACCTTTGCTGTATTCTACAGGAGAAATCCATGTTCCCAGGAAATCTGCACCTAAGCTGAATACCGTTTTGGCTTTATCAAACAGGAAATTAGGAATCATTCTGGAACCATAAGAAACCTCATTGGCCAGTAAAATACCTGTATAGGAAACCGGATCGTAAGTTACGTGCTTTGCACCCGGGTATTTAGCTAAGAACTGGGCAATAACCTGCTCAGAAGTAGGGCTGATGATTGTTCCGGTCAGTAAGTAGATGGCACCGTTAGCTGCATTCAGACCGCTGATTACAGCATTGTCCACCGCATCAAAAGTATCTACCGCTTTACCGTCAACATGTGGCTGACGCAGTCTGGTTTTATCATACAGACTTAAAGTAGCCGCAATCATACGGGCAGAGGTACCACCTTCTGTAATTTTGGAAAGCGTGTTACCTTCAATCATGATCGGACGACCGTCGCGGGTTTTCACCACAGCCGGTACACATTCTCCGTTGTCTACGAATGTAGACGCATAATAGTTAGGTACACCCGGAATAATATCTTCCGGCTTAATTGCATAAGGGATCGCCTTTCTTACCGGCATTTCACAACTTGCCGCAACAGTAGCCGCAAGTGTGCTGAATCCTAAAAATTTCAGAAAATCACGACGCGGAGTAGTGGCATTCAATAAATTATCACTTAAATCAAGTGGCAATTCTTCATTGAATTCGTTGGCTACACTTTCTTGATACTCTGGTGTATTCGCCAACTCTTCTAAACCTTTCCAATATTTTTTTTGACTCATAAGTCTGCTTTATATTGTAATATAATACTCGTTAAACGATGTATTGTTATTTTTTAAATAATATTAATAGTGACATTTTTGACATTCCAGACCACCCAGTTCAGCTTCAGTTACACCGTCTCTCTTACCGTCTTTAATCTCCTGGTGGTATTTTTCAAAGATGCTGTAGTAGTTATTATTCTGGAAATCAACTTTGGTTTCTCTGTGACAGTTAATACACCATCCCATAGATAAAGACTCAAATTGTTTTACCTCATCCATTTCCTGAATAGGACCGTGACAAGTCTGACATTGAACCTTACCTACTCTTACGTGTTGGCTGTGGTTGAAGTAAACGAAGTCGGCCAGGTTGTGAATTTTAGTCCATTTGATCGGAGTCGCAAGGATTTTACCCTGGTTGTCACGTTTGTATTCTTTTTTAGCAGGATCCCAGCCAGCATATTTGTATAACTCCTGGATCTGTGCAGTACCATCGATTTTGTTTCCTTCATGGTCGAACAGCTGCTCACCAGTATATTCACCGATTTGCTTGTGACAGTTCATACATACGTTAGTAGAAGGAATCATTGCCTGACGGCTATCGTTAACACCTGCGTGACAGTATTGACAGTTGATCTGATTAATACCGGCGTGTACTTTGTGAGAATAGAAGATTGGTTGCTTAGGCATGTAGTTTTGCTGACGACCCATTTCAACACCACCGTTTACCATCCAGTAACCGGCAAGGATAAACAACAGGATACCCACTACCGCGATGAACACTTTATTTCTTTTCAGCGGCACATCCTTTTTATTAGGAATACCCTGTTCAGTATTGGCAACTTTATGTAAACCTTTGTTGATGCGGATCAGGATCAGGGCCAGGACAGCCAGTACGATCGTAACCAGTACATATAACCAGGTGTTATCTGATTCTTTAGCAGTAGATGAAGCAGTATCACCACCGGCAGGAGCAGCAGTAGGAGCTTTATACTCTTCTACGTATTTAACGATTGCATCAATTTCCTCTTCTTTCAGATTAGGAAATGCAGTCATTGCAGTTTTGTTCCATTTAGTATAAATACCGTTTGCGTACTTGTCGCCGCTGGCAATTAATGCAGCAGAGTTCTTAACCCATTTGTGGATCCACTCTGTGCTTGGAGCACGGCCTGTGATACCTTGCAGTGCAGGACCGGTTGCATCTTTAATAGGGTTGTGACAAGATGCACAGTTAGCCTGGAAAAGCGCTTTCCCATCCTGTGCATTAGCCTGTGTAAAGCTTCCGAATACCGTTAATACAGCAATCAGAGCCATTATACTAACACGTTTAAACATAAAATTTAACTTTAAATATGCAGACACTAGAATTGTTTTTGTTTTTTAACTTAAGATTTACACAATCGCGCTTGCAAAAGTACAACACGAAATCCAATTTTTGTCCACATTTGTTAAAATTTTTTTTTCAATGCTGGCAAGGGTTTCAGCCGATTAATTGTCATTTTGAATATATGTTTGTCAAAATTGTGTCATACCCGGCATCACAGTTTTGTCAGAAATCCAAATCAAATCTTTACCTTGCCTTGACAAAAAGGCGCAAGACATATTTTAACAATGAATATATATAGATAATTAACGGTCGAAAGTAAGGCGCTCGCCCATGATATTATCGATCACTTGCACACCATCAAATACCAGGTTGCCATTCACATAGGTCTGGTCAATGCTGTAATCGAATGTTTTGCCTTCCAGCGGGCTCCATGCACAGTGATACAGAATATTTGATTTATCCACAGTATATGGTTTCTGACCCAGCAGGACCAGATCAGCTGCATATCCCTCTTTCAGGTAACCTCTTTTCGCAATCCGGAAGCAATCTGCAGGGGCATGGCACATTTTCTCCACCACTTTCTCCATACTGATCTTTCCTTCCTGTACATATTGCAGCATCAATTGCAGAGAGTGCTGTACCAGAGGCAGCCCGGCAGGTGCCTGGGCATAAGGCTGCTGTTTTTCTTCCCAGGTATGCGGTGCATGGTCGGTCGCAATGATATCCAGACGGTCATCCAGCAGGGCCTCCCACAATGCGGTACGGTTCTCCGGCGCTTTAATGGCAGGGTTACATTTGATCAGGTTACCCTGTATGGCATAATCATCGGCGGTGAAATGCAGGTGATGTACACATACTTCATTCGTAATGCGCTTATCTTTCAAAGGCAGCATATTGGAGAACAATTGCAGCTCTCTTGCAGTAGTAATATGCAGGATATGCAGGCGGGTATCATATTTTTTAGCCAGTTGAACGGCAGTAAAGCTGGAAGAGAAGCATGCCTCTGCATCACGGATCAGCGGATGGAAGGAGGCATCGGTAGGATTGGGGTATAATTCTTTATTGGCCGCAATAATACGTTCATCCTCACAATGTGTGGCGATCAGATGACCGGTTTCGGAGAAGATGGTATTCAGGGTAACGAAGTTATCGACCAGCATATCGCCGGTGCTGCTGCCCATAAAGATCTTGATCCCGCAAACATTATGTAATTTTTCATTTGCTTTCAGCACCTCTTCCACATTATTATTAGCCACACCCATAAAGAAGGAATAGTTAGCCACAGAAGTATGGGCACCGATGGTATATTTTTGTTCGAGCAGCTCTTGTGTGGTTGCCGGCGGGTTGGTATTGGGCATCTCCATAAAGGAAGTAACCCCGCCTGCTACTGCTGCACGTGCTTCGGAACCAATGGTCGCTTTATGCGTAAGCCCCGGTTCTCTGAAGTGTACCTGGTCATCAATTACACCTGGTATTAACCATTTACCGGTAGCATCTATTTCCTGTACCTGCTCCGCCACCGATAGATTTTCTCCGATCTTCTGAATCAGCCCGTCTTTTATCCAGAGGTCTGCAATAATGGTTTTGCCCTCGTTTACAATCCGGGCATTTTTGAAGAGTATATTGTTGCGCATGTAAGAAAATTGAACGTGAAGCCCCAAAAATAAAGACTAATATGTAAAAAGGGGAGATTATAATGAAATGTTTGCGCATATACGCTGGCATGATCACTCCTTTGTGCCTGACAGTCGCGCTGTAGTTATTCTGAATTCAGATATGACTTGCTGATTGTAGATCAGTAATTCCAGAAAAGTACGGCTTTCTGCGTAATGGCTAATTTTGCGGTATAATTCGTTTGAATACGCTCTTAAAGAGTCCTTTTAACCGGCATTTATCCCGGCGCAGTACTGGTATACAGAAAAGCAGACAGGAGCATCTTGGCAAACAGTTTCATATATCCAATATTAAAAAAGAGTTGCCAGCTGGCAACTCTTTTGATGAAATAAATTATTTGTTCCGGAAGAATATCTTGATCGGCACGCCTTTGAAACCAAAGTGGTGACGTATTTTATTTTCCAGGAAGTTCTGATAAGGTTTCTTAATCTCATCAGGGTGATTGCTGTAGAAAGCAAATGACGGAACCATAGTTGGGATCTGCATCACGAACTTAATACGCACATTATGTCCGCGCATCATCGGTGGTTTAAAGATCTCTACTTCTTTCAGCATTGCATCATTCAGTACAGATGTCGGTATTTTCTTCTGACGGTTTTCATAAACCTCCAGCGCTTGTTCCATCGCCTGGAAGATACGCTGTTTCTCCTGTGCAGAGATGAACACTACCGGCACATCACAGAAAGGCTGTAAACGTTCTTTCAGTTGCTTTTCATAATCACGGGCAGTATTGGTTTGCTTACCCTGTATCTTATCCCATTTATTTACCAGGACAATAATGCCTTTACCCTTACGGGCTGCAAGGCTGTAGATATTTACATCCTGAGCGGTAATGCCAACTTCTGCATCGATCAGTAACATACATACATCTGCCTCATCCATCGCATTGATGGCACGAATTACAGAGTAAAACTCCAGGTCTTCGTTTACGTTTTTCTTCTTACGGATACCTGCAGTATCGATCAGTACGAACTCCTTACCAAACATATTGTAATGGGTATGGATAGAATCGCGTGTGGTACCTGCAATATCAGAAACAATGGTACGGTGCTTACCGGTCAGTGCATTCAATAAAGTAGACTTACCTGCATTAGGCTGACCAATGATGGCTATTTTAGGAATAGGGTTTTTAGGATAAGCTACCTTAACCATCTGACCGTACTCATCTTCTTCCTCTACCCAGATCACATCTTCATCATTGACATAATCTTCAGGTATAAAAGAGGTAACCATATCCAGCATATCACCGGTACCGCTACCAGATGCAGATGCAATCATTATGGTATTATCAAAACCATAGGCATAAAACTCTGTTGCATCCAGCTGACGTGCAGCATTATCAACTTTGTTAACAACTAAAATAACTGGTTTTTGAGAGCGGCGCAAAACCATGGCCATCTCATTATCTAATTCTGTAGTACCCGCACCGGCATCTACAACAAATAAAACGACATTCGCTTCTTCGATTGCAATATGTACCTGTGTACGGATCTCTTTTTCAAAAACATCTTCGGAATGGGACACGAAACCTCCTGTGTCAATTACATTGAACACTTTACCGTTCCAGTCGCAAATACCGTATTGGCGATCACGTGTAACTCCACTAAAATCATCTACAATCGCCTTCCTTTGTTCGACCAAACGGTTAAACAACGTTGACTTTCCGACATTGGGTCTACCTACAATGGCTACCGTAAATCCTGGCATAATATTATTTTTATAACGCTTATAAGCCTGCAAAGATACAATAAGCTAACGGAACTGCATATTTTCCTTTAATATGTATCTGATTTAAACAAAAAAAGACACGCTGCGAAAGCGTGTCTTTTGCGAAATAAAAACTATTATCTACAGTTTATGGAACTTCATGATTGTTTCCTGTGTACCGTTAGCTACTTTCATCAGGTAAATGCCGGTACCTAACGCAGATGCATCGGCTTTGTACTGGTTGGTACCGCTTCCGAAGATCGCTTGCTGTGTCTGCAGCACTCTTCCGGTCATATCCATCAGCTGGAAGCTGTATTTGCCCGGAGTTGTATTTTCAATCTGTACCGTTACCGCACCGTTTGAAGGATTAGGGAACAACTGTACTCCTTTTATTTGTTCTGTATTACGAATGCTGGTCGTTGCTTCTGTAATGTTAGCGCTGGTACCGAAGTTCCACTGATCTCCGGCATCATTACTACCATTACCATTTACACCATTAATAACGGTGTAGAACTTAACGGTTCCTGTTCCTGCAGCAGGTGCAGTCCACTGGAATTGTGCAGCATATATTATATTACCGCTGTTAGGAGTACCTGCAAGTGGTGTAGTATGCTCCAGCAGAGTATTGTTGGCACGTGCAGCCACGCCGCTCACGCCATTCGGAGATAAAGTACCTACAGAGGTTCCGCCACTGTTTGCACAGGTCAGCTGGAAACCAAACTTAGGATGTCCTGTGCCGGTATTACTACCTGCCAGTACAACTGTATATGTTTGTCCCGGTACATAAGTGGTCACAGGTGTTGTGCCATCCATCAGCAATACCGCTGCAGTGGTAGCATTGTTCTGGTTACCGTGGCAGTTAAAACAACCGGTAGCACTACCATTACTGTTTGTCTGGTTGCTTAAGGTACCATGTGTACCATTCTGGTAAGAAGATAATACTATAGTGGCTAATACACCAACAGAAGCAATGGAAAGTAATTTTTTCTTCATGCGTGAATCTTTATTTATTAAAAGTTGAAAAGGGCAATAAATTAATATATTTCCAATATTACTAATAAATCGTGATTTGTCAGTTTTTTGTCACCATTTTTTTTGATTTAAGTGATGAGGAAATTGTTACCTGCTTATTTCTTATAAACTACCGTTAAATTTTATTAATTTTATGTCCTTATTCATTTACATTTTTGAGCAACATGAAAAAAATTTTATGTAATCTGCTCGCTATTGCAGGCTTAAGCATTTCTGCCCATGCTGCAACAGGCGACACTACGGTGGTACAAGCGCACAATGAGAAACAGCTGCAGACGTACACCAATTATGATACGACCATTACTTTCCCGAACGGTTCGCTCTCTTACCAGAAGATCATTATGGATTTTACCTTAGGTAAGTACAACTGTGGTGGTAGCTATAACCCTGCTACAGCAGGTGAGGGTACCGGTAAAAGCGGATGGTGCTCTGACTGGGATTATGACCTGCACATTATCGTAATGACTGCTGCCGGTGATACGCTTGAACTGGGCGAGGTTATTACACCATATGCCAATACTACGCTTCCTATGTTCCCATGGACATGGAAAAGAAATTACCGTTATGATATTACAGACCTGTACCCTATCCTGAAAAACGGCGCTACCATCCGTATTTTCTATGCTGGCTGGTCTGGCGGATTTACCGGCACAACCAAATTCTCTTTCATCGAAGGTACTCCTCCACGTGAGGTACTGGGTGTACAATCTTTATGGCAGTCTCCGGGTTCTGGTTTCTCTTATGGCGAAACAGTTTCTATCGACTCACAGATTGTAAAAAGAACATTAACTGCCCCAGCAGGGACTACCGCTGCTACAGTACGCACGATTATGTCCGGTCACGGATTCGGCAACCAGGCTTACTGTTCTGAGTTCTGTTCCAAATGGTACCGCCTGATGGTTAACAACCAGAATGTAGAGCAAAAATCAATCTGGAAACCAAGCTGTGGTTCTAACCAGGCTTATCCGCAATCGGGTACATGGGTTTATGACCGTGCCAACTGGTGTCCTGGCGAACATGTAGAACCTTACTTGCAATCCGTTCCGGCATCGGCTTTATCGGCTCCCTTTACAGTAGACCTGGACTTCCAGCCATATACCAATGTGGGTACAACCAGCAATCCCGGTGCATGGTATAAATTATCTTCTGCTATTATTTTCTATGGTGATTATAACCGTCTGAAAGATGTAGGTGTAGAGCACATTATCAGCCCTACTACTGATGCCAACGAGTACAGAAACAACCCTATCTGTGGTTCTCCTAAAATCGTTGTAAAAAACTACGGTTCTGAAACCGCAACCAGCATTAAATTTGAATACGGTGTTGCAGGTGGTACTATGAGTACTTACACCTATACTACCAGCCTGGCTGCTAATGCCAGCGCAGAAGTAAACCTGCCATCTCTGGCTTCTTTGCAAACAGCAGCAGCCAACAGTATCTTTGTGGTAAAAGTTTTATCTGTAAACAATGCTACTGATGAGAATCCGGATAATAATGAACTGAAATCCGAATTTGTTCCTTCTCCTGAATGGACTGGTGGTAACTTCTCTATCCAGTTAAAGACCTCGGGAGCAGTTTCGGGTCAGCAAAACCGTACGGACTGGAAAATTGTTGATATCGCTACTGGTAATGTAGTGGCTTCCAGAAATGGTATTGCAAACAGCACTACTTATAATGATACAATACATCTGGCAAACGGTTGTTACCGACTGGAGCTGGATTGCAGCACACTGGGTGCAGGTCTGAGAAACCCTTACCTGATCAGTACTGCCGGTAGCTTCATTGTAAGAAATCTGGGTACAAACCAAAGAATTACACTGGATAAAAACCGTGATGGCCAAACTTCTGCTTACCAGGGTAACCTGGAGGGCTGGACAGGCAATGGATTTACCCAGTACTTTACCGTAACCGGTTCTACCAGTGTATTGAAAGTAGAGAATGACATCAACCTGAACATGTATCCTAATCCTGCTATGGATGTACTGCACATCCGTGTAGACGGTCTGTCTATCCAGAAAGGTACCGTGACGTTAACCAATGCTATTGGTCAGGCGGTGTATACTGCAGAGATGAAAGGCAATGATTTCACGCTGAATACTGAAGTATTCCCTTCAGGTATTTATACGTTAACCTACAGCTCCGATAAAGGCAGCCGTGTAGAAAAAGTTTCTATAAAACACTAATCAGTATTTTTACTACATAAAATGGCCGCAGTAATTACTGCGGCCATTTTATGTAGTAAAAATCTTATCACTCTGCTACTATTACCTGCCACTCGATTGGCTTTTTGCCATGTGCCTGCAAGTAAGCATTGGTCTTGCTGAATGGTCTGGAACCGAAGAATCCGTTGTAGGCTGAAAGGGGCGAGGGGTGCGCCGATTCTATGATGCAGTGCTTAGTAACATCAATCAGTCCTTTCTTGGAACGGGCATTTCCGCCCCAGAGAATGAAGACAATATTTTCTTTTTCCTGCGATACTTTCTCAATAACGGCATTGGTAAAGTTTTCCCAGCCGATCTTGCTGTGAGAATTGGCCAGACTGGCTTGTACGGTAAGGCTGGTATTGAGCATCAGTACGCCTTCTTTGGCCCAGGACTCCAGGAAACCGTGATTGGGTATCTGGAAACCGGGAATGTCGGTGACCAGCTCCTTGTAGATATTGGCAAGGGAAGGTGGTGGTTTTACACCAGGGCGTACAGAGAAACAAAGACCATGGGCCTGACCTGGTCCGTGATAGGGGTCCTGGCCGAGCAATACCACTTCTACTTTATCAAACGGGCAAAGCTCAAAGGCACGGAATATATCCTGTCCTGCGGGGTACAGGGTAATGCCCTGATCACGATCGTATTTGATGCGGTCTACGATCTGTTTAAAATAAGGCTTCTCAAATTCTTCTTTCAGCTTGTGCTTCCAGCTGGCTTCTATTTGTACATCCATAGGTCTTTAGTTTAGGCTGAGGCTCTGATGTCCAGTACTTTTAATTGTAGCGATGTTTCATTATTCCATTCGTTTTCATCAATGGTGTATACAATATCGAAAGGCTTGTTGCTGTTGATCAGGTCGAATTTATAAGCAAGATTAAATCCTATGCCACTAATCGGTTGCGCTCCGTTCTGATTGATTAGAAATTTGATATGCTGATCTTTCACGATCTTACAGGATTGCCTGAAATTGGTCACACCCCGGGAAAAAAATACCGGGCGCAGGTTATCAGGCCCGAATGGTTCAAACTGCTGCAGGATATTGAACAGTTTATAATTGACCTGCGACAGTTCCAGTTCGGTGTCGATCAGTATTTCCGGGCAACGGGATTCTGTAGAAATAGTTTGGCGTACAATATCTTCAAATCGTTGTCGGAAGGGTTCAAAGTTTTCCTTGCTCATCGTCAGTCCGGCGGCAAAGTAGTGTCCGCCATAATTCTCCAGCAAATCGCTGCAGGATGCAATGGCGTCGTGTATATTAAAGCCGGTAACCGAACGGGCCGAGCCGGTAATCTTATTATTGGATTCAGTCAGTACAATAGTTGGTTTATAATAGTAGTCTACCAGCCTGGAGGCCACAATACCTACTACTCCTTTATGCCAGTGCGGTCGGAAGAGTACCGTACTGTAATGATCTTTATAACCCAGATCTTCCTGGAGGATCAGCAATGCCTCATCAGAAATGCTTTTATCGACCAGCCTGCGGTCACTGTTATCCTCATGCAGCTGAGCAGCCATTTTCTGTGCGGTTGCATAATCCTTTTCAATAAAGAGAGCTACTGCTTTATTGCCATCATCCATTCTACCGGCAGCATTGATGCGGGGAGCGATGACGAAGACCAGATCGGAGACCTTAAGTACTTTTTTAGTATCCACCAGTTCCCGGATTACTTGTATGGCCAGGCATGGATTAAGGTTCACTTTCTCCACCCCAAAGTATGCCAGTATACGGTTTTCTCCGTTGATGGGCACGATATCTGCAGCGATAGAAGTCGCAACCAGATCAAGATAATTATATACCAGTGACATATCCAGGTGCCAGAACATCGCCAGGCCGCTGATCAGTTTGAACCCGATGCCACAGCCGCTCAATTCTTTGAACGGATAAGGACAGTCAGACTGCTTCGGATTGAGGATGGCTAAGGCCTCCGGCAGATTTCCTTCTTCGGGTAAGTGGTGATCACATACGATAACATCAATCCCTTTTGCTTTGGCATAGGCTATTTTCTCCACTGACTTAATCCCGCAATCGAGGGTAATGATCAGTGAGATGCCCTGCGTCTCGCATTCATCAATAGCTTTAGTAGATAATCCATACCCTTCATTATAGCGATGCGGTATATAATAGCAGAGTTGCTCTTTGGACAGGTCAGGCGCATTGCCACGCAGAAAATCGTATACAACAGATACTGCCGTAGTACCGTCCACATCATAATCTCCGAAGATCATGATTTTCTTCCCGTCTCTTATGGTCTGGTCAATATGTTTTATGGCAGGTTGCATTCCTTTCATGAGGAACGGATCATGCAGGTGCTCCAGCTGAGGCCGGAAGAAGTGCTTGGCCGAAGCGAAATCACGAATGCTTCTCTGAGCCAGCAAGCGGCATAATGATAAACTGATGTTCAGGTCTTTCTGAATACTTTGTGCTAATGGCTCATCTGTCGGCTTAAAGGTCCATCTCTTTTCTAATCGCATATTGGTTCGGATTTACGGTGGTGTATCATTTTAATGAAGCTGGCGGGTGCAGTGGTTACTGTCCGGGTATTACCCCGTTTACCGGAGCCTGTCCGTCTTTAAGCTTCATGATAGGCACCACATCCACTACCGGTTGCCATTGAAAATTGACCCATCTCAGTCCGTCTACCATTCCGGAAGGCACCAGTGTATTGCGGCGCTGTGGCTGGTTTACTTCTGAGATGACGCGATCATAAATGATCATTCCTTTTTCATTATCCCAGTTCAGAGATACCTGTGCCCCTTTCTGGTACTCCAGTACAAATCTTTTACTGGGCATATTATTTACACGGAAGTAGTCTCCGCCAAATGCGATCTTATTGCCTTCGATATTCAGTACATCAATTGTTTTTGTACTAAACCCATTTCCGTTCTGGTTGGACCCAAACACAAAATACAGAGGTCTGCCATCCGATGCTTTCTGTGTCAGAATGCGGTAATACTCTGCACCGAACCAGTTCTTATTTGAAAGTTGTCCGTAAAGGGCATTGCCTTCAATCTTTTCTGACATATCCAGCAGCGGGTATAACTGTCCGTCTGCTTTCTGCACGGCTCCGTAATAGCGAAAACCAGCCAGTTTGTATTCAATGGTCCAGTTAAAAATGCGGAAACTTTTATCGTCCGGACTGATGATATGAATTTTCTTACCCAGGCGTTCGAATGGGAATGCATAAGCATTTTCCTGCTTCAGTAAGGAGCCGAGCTGCTTTACAAACTTATGGCAGTATTCAATACGGTCTTCGTACATATAAGCCCGGTACATAGAATCGGCCGAAACAATAAGGGAATCTTCTGTTTTCTGGAATGCTTTTAATTGTTCGGCAGATAATTTCTGGGCAAAAACTGTTGTCATTCCTGCAGGAACGCAGCATAACAACAGGAGTAATAATTTTTTCATATCAACAAATTTCTATCACTTTCAATACGGATGAAGCTAAAAATACACTTTTTTTCCCTTTATTCCGATTTTTTAACCTCATTCCACAGGGCATCCTTCTCTGCAAGGTTCAAGGCCGTAAAGTTGAGCGCTTTACTTTTGGCCAGGTCTTCCATCTGCTCAAAACGTGATTTGAATTTTTTATTGGTTTTTTCCAGGGCTGTTTCGGCGTCGATCCCCAGGAAGCGACCATAGTTGATGAGCGAGAACAGTACATCGCCGAACTCAGCTTCCTGCTCTGCTTTCGTGCCTATCGTCATCGCCTCTTTAAGTTCGCCTAATTCTTCCTGTACCTTATCCCATACATCATCTGCAAGCTCCCATTCAAACCCTACCTGCTTAGCTTTGTCCTGCAAGCGGGTTGCCTTTACCACTGCCGGCAGCGATTGCGGTACACCACTCATTACCGAGCGCTTACCTTCTTTCAGCTTAAGTTGCTCCCAGTTTTTCTTCACTTCCTCTTCATCCTTTACCTGTACATGGGCGTATATATGCGGGTGGCGAAACACCAGTTTGTTCGCAACGCCCTCAATCACGTCGCTGAGGGTGAATTGATTTTGCTCCTGGCCTATCTTGCTGTAAAATACAATATGCAACAACAGATCGCCCAGTTCTTCTTTAATTCCTTTCCAATCCTCTTCTGTAATCGCATCTGCCAGTTCGTACAGCTCTTCAATAGTCTGTGTCCGTAAGGTATGAATGGTCTGCTTTTTATCCCAGGGGCATTGTTCCCGCAGGTCATCCATTATATTAATCAATCGCTCCAGTGAATTATGGTAGCTCATATATTATTCAATTTTTTCTCTGTAAAATATATTTGTCTTTAAAAATACCGCTGAATGCCGCTTTGGCTGCACTTAACCGGATAAGATGATCCTGCTCAAAGCGATAATATTCTATCCTGTTCACTTCCGGGTAGGTAACCGTTATGAGGCAGTCCGCTTCAATTTTCCAGTGGCCTGTATACTGCAAACGGTTTTCTCCCTCGCCTAAGATCTTCTCTACACTTTCATTCTCTCTGAACTGAATACGGGTAAGGCGCAACAAATTACTGTCATAACAATCGTATCCGAAACAGGGTACATTGCCCACAAAAACGCCGGGCTTAAACGAACAGGCAAATTGGCGTGCAGCCTGCTCCGGAGGAACCTCTACAACTGGTAAAGGCTTTGCGGCACGCTTTCCAGTACGGCAGGAGGCGAGTAAAACCAGACACAGAAGCGTGCAATACCGGTAAAAGAGATTGCTTTTCATAGAGGAATATTTTGAGATGCCCTGCAAAAATAAGCGGATTGTTCCATATTAGTCCGTGTACCCACTATTATTCGTAATTTTGCAATATGATTGATTTCAGCCCGGAAATAAAATATAAAACAGCAAGAAGCGGAGGCAAAGGTGGCCAGAATGTAAATAAGGTAGAAACGATGGTGGAAGTCCGTTGGAGCATCCTTGAAAGCAAGGCTTTCAGTGAAGAAGACAAAGCGCTCATATTTCTGGCGCTCGCCAACCAGATCAACGGAGAAGGTATACTCATCGTTAGAGCATCTGAAAATCGCTCGCAGTTAGAAAACAAGGAACTGGCGACTAAGAAGATGCTGCAATCGGTACGCAAATCCCTGATAAAACAGAAAAAGCGCATTGCGACCAAACCTTCTAAAGCTAAGGTAGAAAAACGACTGGACGAGAAGAAGCAGCATGGCGAACGCAAACAAAACCGCAAAAAAGATTGGTAGGATATATAAAAAGCGTGGCTTCTGAGAAGCCACGCTTTTTATATATCCCCTACGGTTGTAATGATTATAGTTGTTCTAAAGAATCCTTAATAATGGCAACACATTCATCTATCTGTTCTTTAGTAATCACCAGTGGCGGTGCAAAGCGGATTTTATCGCCATGTGTCGGTTTGGCCAGCAATCCCCTTTCTTTCAGCGCCAGACACAAGTTCCAGGCTGCATCTTTGTCTTCATGACGGATCACAATTGCATTCAGTAAGCCTTTACCTCTTACTTCAGCAACATAAGGATTGTTCAGGTCGCGGAGCGCAGTCCGGAAATATTCACCCAGTGTTTGAGCATTTTCCGCCAGCTTTTCATCCTTCAACACATCCAGTGCGGCCATCGCTACTTTGCAGGCCAGTGGATTGCCCCCGTATGTAGAACCATGCTCTCCCGGTTTGATATTCAGCATAATCTCATCATCGGCCAGTACGGCTGAGATCGGTAATGTACCTCCAGATAAGGCTTTACCAAGAATAAGGATATCCGGGCGTACATTCTCATGATCGCAGGCCAGCATTTTACCGGTACGGGCCAGTCCAGTCTGGATTTCATCCCCGATAAACAATACGTTGGCAGCTTTACACATTTCATATGCCTTGGCCAGGTAGCCCTCATCCGGTACAAATACGCCAGCCTCTCCCTGTATCGGTTCTACCAGGAAAGCGGCAACATTTTTATTTTGCAGGGCCAGATCCAGTGCAGCCAGATCATTGTAGTTTACTACATTATAGCCCGGCATAAACGGTCCGAAATTATCTTTTGCTGTAGGATCGGTGCTGAAAGAAATTACATTCAGTGTACGTCCGTGGAAATTATCTTTGGCAGTAATGATTACCGCTTCATTCTGCGGTACACCTTTCTTTACATATGCCCATCTTCTGGCCAGTTTCAGTGCCGTCTCTACGGCTTCTACCCCACTGTTCATCGGCAATACTTTATCATAGCCGAACAGTTTGGTAATATATTCTGAATAGGTACCTAAAAGATTACTGTGAAATGCTCTTGAAGTAAGCGTGAGTATCTGTGCCTGGTCGCACAGCGCTTTTATAATTTTTGGATGGCAATGCCCCTGGTTCACAGCGGAGTAACCACTCAGAAAATCGTAGTATCGTTTATCATCAACATCCCAGACAAATACGCCCTCACCCTTGTTCAGCACAACGGGTAAAGGATGATAATTATGGGCTCCATATTGCTCTTCCTGCTCTATATACGAGCGTGTAACATCGCTCAGTAAAACCGTATTTTCCATATAATGCGAAAGTAAATAATTTAATCCGTAGCAAAAAATTGGCCTTCTCTGCAATTTTTATCGCCATATCTCGTGCTAATGACTATCTTTGCCCTGAAATTGTAATTAAACCATGATTGAGAATAAAGAAGGATACGTTTCCCAGTCCATCGCAGAAAACGGTATTGCAACTATCGAGTTTCAACATCCGATGAGCAATAGCCTGCCGGGAGCCATCCTGCGTAAGCTAGCCGATACGGTGACTGAGTTGGGTAATAATGATGCTGTAAAAGTGATCATATTAACCAGCGCAGGAGAAAAAGCTTTCTGTGCCGGAGCTTCTTTTGACGAACTGATTTCGATTACAAACAAAGAAGACGGGCACCGTTTTTTCAGCGGATTTGCAATGGTCATTAATGCTATGCGCAAATGTCCTAAGTTCATTATAGCCCGTATCCAGGGAAAAGCTGTAGGTGGTGGTGTAGGCCTTGCCTCTGCTGCTGATTACGCTATTGCACTTAAAGGTGCCGGCATTAAGCTGAGTGAACTGGCAGTAGGTATCGGACCATTTGTGGTAGGACCTGCTGTAGAACGTAAAGTGGGCTTGTCTGCTTTTGCCGAATTGTCTATTGATGCTACGAATTGGAGAACCTGCAGCTGGGCCAGAGAAAAAGGCCTGTATGCATCGGTACATGAAACGGTTGCTGAGATGGATGAAGCTATTCAGACACTTGCTAACACTTTATCTAAATCCAGCCCTGAAGCGATGAAAGATTTGAAGGCTGTATTATGGCAGGGTACAGATCACTGGGACGAGCTGCTGGCCAGCCGTGCAGCGATCAGCGGCCGACTGGTATTGAGTGATTTCGCAGTAAATGCGATCAGTGCTTTTAAAGCAAAAGCATAAAGAAACCTAAAGACAATGTGAAAATTCGTCATTTAAATGTTATATTAATGTGATTTTCACTATAAAAAGTTATTGATATATATATTTTTTTATTTTTTTCAATATCTTTGTATACTAATACATAATTTTATACTAATTTCAATTAATGCAGAGAAGAGGGAAACCGCAAATTCCAAATAGATCAAGAGAACCGGAACACAAGATAAACAATATGATCAAGGCCCCACAGGTACGCGTTGTGGGTGAGAATATTGAAGGTGGTGTAATGTCGATTGAAGACGCCCGTAAACTGGCCGAACAGCTTGAAGTAGACTTAGTAGAAATATCGCCGAATGCGGAACCTCCCGTTTGTCGCTTAGTTGATTATAATAAGTTTCTTTACGAAAGGAAAAAGAAAGAAAAAGAACAAAAAGCAAAAGCAAAACAATCTGAGGTTAAAGAAATCAGATTCACGCCCAATACGGATGATCATGACTTTGAGTTTAAATTAAAGCATGCTCAGAAATTCCTGCAAGATGGGGATAAAGTGAAGTGTTTTGTACAATTTAAAGGTAGATCAATTCTATTCCAGGATCGTGGTCAACTTTTGCTGCTGAAATTCGCAGAGAAGTTAGCCGAATATGGTTCCTTAGAGTCGATGCCAAAGATGGAAGGCCGCAGAATGCTGGCTATGTTTACTCCTAAGAAAAAGAAGTAAGCATCTTTCCAGCCGGTTTGTATAACCGGTATTAACAAGTTTTCATGGTGATAGGGTTTATAGGGCTAGCTCGTTCTCGAGCTGGCCTACTTTTTAATTAAACTGTACAGAATAATTAATTATGTGGCAAAAAATTGCAGACTTCGTGCTGCGCTTCAGGGTATTATTAATTATAATAATACTGGCCATTACCGGGGTAATGGGCTATTATATGACTACCGTGCGGATGAGCTATGACTCTACAGGAGCTATACCTACCTCCAATCCCAAATACAAAGTCTATAAAGAATTCCAGGATAAGTTCGGCAACAATGGTAACTCTATTGTACTGGGCGTGCAGACAGACAAGCTTTTTGAACCAGAAATGTTCAAGGCTTATCTTAAACTGGTCGAAGACATTAAAAAAGTTCCTTCTGTAGAAGGAGTCCTCTCTATTGGTGATGCCGTAATTCTGGGCAAAGACAGTGCCGGTAAACTCAGTGCTGTACCTATTTTCAAAAAAGATCACGATCAGCGGTATGACAGTAGTAAGGTTGTATTTGATAACCTGCCGATCTATAACGGATTGCTGTACAATAAGGAGACCAATGCCTACTTGATGATGGTAACCATCAATAAGCAGGACCTGGGCACCAAAGAACGCATACGCATTATTAATGATATCGTAAAGCAGGGAGATGACTTTCATGTAAAGCAGCAAACAGATGTACATTACAGCGGCCTGCCATTTATCCGCACTCAGATGGCGGAAAAGATCAAAAAAGAGCTGAATCTCTTCCTGGCTTTATCTCTGGGCCTGACCGCATTGATCCTGCTGGTCATTTTCCGTTCCTTTACGGCTATGCTGGTATCTATGATCATTGTCTCTATCGGGGTAATCTGGTCATTCGGTACACTAGCCATTTTCGGATATAAAATATCTATCCTTACAGGGGTTATTCCACCACTGGTTGTGGTGATCGGGATACCGAACTGTATCTACTTCCTGAATAAATACCATACAGAATATAATATAAGTGGTAATAAGATCTCTGCCCTGCGCAATATGGTGGGTAAGATGGGTATTGTAACCCTGTTTACAAACCTTACTGCGGCTATCGGTTTTGGTGTATTTGCCCTTACAGACAGTGTGGTTCTGAAAGAGTTCGGACTGGTTGCCGGATTGAATATTATGGCCCTTTTCTTTGTATCCCTGATACTGGTTCCGGCTATCTTCAGTTTCCTGCCTGCACCCCATACCAAACAGACTAAGTATACAGAAAGCCGCTGGATGAATGGTATCCTCAACAAGATTACGGACTGGGTATTTCACCATAAGAAAACATTATTTACAGCCACAATTGTATTGTGTGTTGCCGGACTGGCTGGTATCTTTCGCCTGAAGTCTGTAGGACATATGGTAGATGACCTGCCATCTAAAGATATTATCCTTACTGATCTGCGCTTCTTTGAAAAGAATTTTAAAGGTATTATGCCGCTGGATATCAGTATTGATACAAAAAAGAAATACGGTGCCCTCACCTCCCTGGAAACCTGGGAGAAGGTAGATGCATTGACCAATTTCCTGGAAGCACAACCAGAAATCGGTGGCGGTATTACCTTGATTAAAGGGGTAAAATTTGTAAAACAGGGTTTTGCCGGTGGCGGTCCTGAAAATTATTCATTGCCGGGTGCTACGGAATTCAGTGGAATCCGTCCTCAGCTGCTGAGTACTTTCAATAAGCAGAAAAAGCACAATGAAGGTACAGATAGCCTGGAGCAAACAGGCGATCAGCTGAATAAGATGCTGTACTCTTTTATTGACAGCAATGCACAAACAATCCGGGTGAGTGTAAATGTGGCTGATATCGGTTCGGTAGAAATGCCAAAACTGATTGATACCAGAATCAAACCGGTCGTAGACAGCCTGTTTGATAAAGAGCAGTATAATGTGCATATTACCGGCGCCAGCATTATCTACCTTGAAGGAAGCAACTTTATCATCAACAGCCTGCAGGAGAGTCTGCTCTGGGCTTTCGGTATGATCCTGGTATGCATCATTGTACTCTTCCGCTCTGGCAGGATTGTACTTATGGCACTTATTACCAACATTGTCCCGCTCATGATTACGGCAGGTGTAATGGGTTGGCTGAATATTCCGTTAAAACCATCTACCGTACTGGTATTTAGTGTTGCGCTGGGTATTACGGTCGATGTTACCATACGATTCCTGGTCAATTATAAACAGGAATTACCCAAACACGGCTCTATTGCAGAAACAGTGCGGTATACAATTAAAGATACCGGTCTGAGTATTATTTATACCAGTATTATCCTTGTTGTCGGATTTGGTGTATTCGCCGTATCTGAGTTCGGGGGTACGCAGGCATTGGGCTATCTTACTTCCCTGACCCTGTTCCTGGCAATGGTTTTCAATCTAACTTTATTGCCGGCACTGCTGCTGGTTCTGGATAAGAAGAAAAAATAATCCACAACTTACTATTTTACGATAGCCCCTGACAAGGATCTTGTCGGGGGCTATTGTGTATAAACCCATCATTCGACATAAGAGCAGCGGCATATATGGTAATTTAATATAAAATAATATTCATTATTTATCAATTAAGAGAATTATTATTTATATTTACTATATCATTCATCAAACAAAAACAATTTTATGAAAAAAGTACTCCTCTCTCTTATGGTGATGCTGGCCTTCATGACCAATGCAATCGCTAACACCCTTACGATTTACAATTTTACTCCATGCTTTTACGGCATCAGTACCCAGGGCGGCTACATATTTATTGGCCCCGGCACTATGGGTGCTGTGTATACCAGTGGCTCCGGCGGACCTTATACCAGTGCTAAAGTAATCAATGACGCTACATCTATTTCTGGTCCCTGGACTGGTCAGCAAGTAAATGTTGGCCCGGGTGCATCATCCGGATCCAGCGCAAGTGGGGTTGCCTGTAACGGTGGTAATCCATTCACTGTTTTCTGGTCTCCTAATGCTTCAGGAGATATTACCATGATGATCAATTAGTGTTTGTTATAATACCCCTTAAAAGTAAAAGGCTGCTCTTATGGAGCAGCCTTTTACTTTTAAGGGGTATTCAATTATTTCTTTTTCACAGAACTGATGCGTATATCGGAAAACTGTTTTGATTCCAGATCATATACCGCACGATATTGCTTATTGATGATTTTAAATCCCAGATCATCCGTTAGTTTCCAAAGGTAGATAACCTCGACCTGCTGCTTATCTGGCAGGAAGTGATATGTAAAATTCGAATCAAAATGATGTATAAATCCATGGTTTTTCTTCTTCACGTGCAGCTTATCTGCCTCTGATACCACTTCATCAATAAACTGCTTTCTGATCTGTTTTCCATCCAGCCCATCCAGATCTACCTGTTTCAGCTCGGACGTCTGTATTTTAAAGAAGTGAATGATATAAGCATTTTCTACCTGGCGTACAAAGTAGGTAAATTGGTTATCTGTATAGATAATCCTGGTATGTTCCCTATCATATTTCTTGCTTTGCCCACTGGCACCGGTTTTTAAATAGTAGCCCACAAATTGTGACAGACTGTATACTTGCGCATGAGACAAATGCTGCCCGGCTTCTATTTCAGCAATAGGCAAACTCATAATATTAATTGTCACAGGCTTACCCTTCCGTTCCTTTGATTTATCAGCAGCCAAAACAGTAAAAGCGGTACATATTGCGATTAAGCATAGAAAACCATACTTCATATACATATTATAACGTTCTCTGCACTTGATTCAGTATTACATCTCAATCTCAGCCATTACCGGACAGTGATCGCTGTGTTTTGCTTCCGGCAGAATGGCTGCATGTTTAACCCTTGCCTGCAGATCTTCCGTTACACTGATATAATCGATACGCCAGCCCTTATTATTGGCACGGGCATTTGCACGGTAGCTCCACCAGCTGTAGTGATGCGGATCTTGGTTATGCAGGCGGAAGGTATCGATCAGGCCATTGCCAAACCATTTATCCATCCAGGCACGCTCCTCTGGCAAATAACCGGAGCTGTTCTTATTACTTACCGGGTTATGTATATCGATTGGTTTATGGCAGATATTATAATCCCCGCAAACAATCACCGAGAACTCCTGCTTTTTGAGTTCATCTATATAGCCGAAAAACTCTTCCAGCCACTGGTATTTATACATCTGGCGCTCATCGCCGGATGTTCCCGACGGGAAGTATGCCGAGATAACTTTGGTACGTCCGAAGGTTAACGTGAGGGCACGGCCTTCCATGTCACTCTGTTCAAAGCCGCTGCCAAAGGTAACGTCATCCGGTTTTACCTTGGAAAAAACGGCCACACCACTGTACCCTTTTTTCTGTGCAGGGTACCAGTAGGTTTCATAGCCCAGGTCTTCAAACTGCTTGTAGTCTACATTCTCTTTGTGCGCCTTGATCTCCTGGAAGCAGATAATATCAGGATTTTCTTCTTTCAGCCATTCTACCAAACCCTTACTCATAGCACTACGCATGCCATTTACATTGTATGATATGATTTTCATATAGTCGTAACTTTTTCTAAAACTAAAGCATTATTTTTAAGAATCGGAACCACAGGATGTATATCTACCTGTGTACAATATTCCAAATCTTTTATCAATCCGAAATTGGCTAAGCGTTCATAATGAGAACCAACCTTCAGATAAGACAACAGATCCGGGCGACGCAAAGCATCATCATACATAGACCCGGCAATCATTGCACTATCGCATTTGATATCAAAGTAAGACTGGACTTTACGAACCACTGCGCCTGCAAAAAGATTGTCTTCCATATTAGGACGGTCTTTCCACGAAGCACAACCCAACAGCACGTCTTTATCCTGTGCAATAAGGAAGTCACAAACAGCGCTCAGGTTCAGGAAGGAACCAATAATGATTGCATCTGCATCCTCTACCTGGTGCAGTAAGCGGGTGCCATTTGTAGTCGTAAGGTTCAGGATTTTCCCGGCAATAAATTCTTCGGGATATTCCAGTGGTGAATTTCCGTATTGTAATCCAGGGGCTACTTGACCATTGCGCTCACCTGCTGTTATACTATTCGGTGTGCTTGCTCCCAGCGCAATACACTCTTCTACAGAGGCTACAGGTACTACTTTCTCCGCTCCATTGGCCAGTGCGGCGGTAATGGTAGAGGTAGCCCTGAAGATATCAATAATCACTACAACTTTCCCTTTTGTATCATATAGATGTAACAAAGCCGGGGAAAAACAAACTTCCAGATTTTTCTTAACTGTCATGTATATATATGCTGCTTTTTACGAAGGTTTTTTGATGAAACGGGTGCTATAGTTCAGTCCACTTTCATTGGTTAAGGTAAGGAAATAGCTACCTGCAGCAAGGGTTGTAATATCTATAACTGCATTGTGAAATGCTGCATGCTGCCAGGTCCGGCCCATAAAATCGGTAATACGGTACTGCTTCCAGTCTTTCTGGTCTGTGCTGATATGCAACTGATCTCCTGAAGGATTGGGGTATATGCTGAACGATATTTCTTTATGTGCTGCAATGCTGAGTGAAGCATCATCCTGGTTCAGGAAGAATTTCCACATTTCCAGTGCCATATCGAATTTATTATTGGTATTGGCATAATTATACCAGCTATGGGTGCCATTATTTATTTTATATAAGGCGGTACGTTCACGTCCGTTGTGTGCATAGCGATAATGGGTCATCCATACCGGATCTGCTGCACTGCCGAAGTTAACGGAGTCAACATAAACCGATTGGTGACGGGTTTGCCAGTAGTGCATCAAGCTATCAACAGAAATGCCTGCTTGGGCCGTGATAATGCCGGAGTTGAATACACCCTCCCAGGTAACCACCCCATCGTCTGTACCATGAAAATGAGCCATAGGCAAGGTTCTACCCAGGCAATTCTGTATGGCAAGTGCTTTGGTACCGGAAGCAGAGGCTGCTGCCCGAAACTGTCCCGGAGCTTCGCAGATAAGGCGCTGTGTCATAAATCCTCCATTGGAAAAACCACAAACATAAATCTTATCTCCATCCACACTAAAACGGCTCTTAACGGTGTCGATCAGGGCTTTCAGAAAGCCTACATCATCGACATCCGGATTCAGGCTAACCGTTCCCAAAGGGGTATTTTCCAACACGATGCCGCTGTTCCAGCATGCGCCGATATTACCCGCAAGCGGCACGGTATAATCCAGCGCCTGAGGCGATACCAGCAACATATTTGCCGTATCTGCAATAGCTTTCCAGGAGGTAAGGTCCACATCATTCATGCTTCCGCCCAGGCCATGCAGCATCAGCACAACTTTCATCTGTTGCTGTCCCGACTGGTGGTGATATGTTTTATACTGCCGCTGACTGTTGCCTGCGGTAATATGTGCGGTATCCCATTGCTGGCTATAGCCGGCAAGGAAAGACATTGCCATCAGCAATGTGGTTAAAACAGTATTCTTTTTCATATGTATATTTTCAATGTAGGTTAAGTGTCGGGCGTTAAAAATACAATATTATTAAAGAAAATTGCAATAAGCCAACAAAGGCTGCAATGTGCAGCCTTTGTCCTTTATCCGATAGTTATTGTTTAAAACTCATTAACACCGTTTACGGTAGTATATTTCATTGTGTATTTTACACCCGGATTGATGTATTTATACACACTGTGGCTCATCAGGGCTGCTTCATGGAAGCCGCACAGGATCAACTTCAGTTTATTTGTATACGTGTTAATATCGCCGATAGCCCAGATCCCTTCTACACCGGTAGAATAGTCTTCAGTATTTACTACGATAGCACTTTTATCAATATTTAATCCCCATTTCTCAATTGGTCCCAGCTTAGGGCTCAGGCCAAACAGTGGAATTAAATGATCGGCATCGATAGTAGTTGCTTCTTTGGTTTTGCTGTTCTCCATACTCACCTGCTGTAGGGTTCCGTTACCGGAAACTGAGGTAAGATTGGTGTTCAGCACAAGGTTGATTTTTTTCTTTTCAGCAAGCTCCATCACTTTAGATACTGAATCCGGAGCACCTCTGAAGCTTTCGCTGCGGTGTACCAGGGTCAGTTCTGAAACGATATCTGCCAGGAAGATAGTCCAGTCCAGGGCAGAGTCGCCGCCACCGGCCAGCACCACGCGCTGTCCTCTGAACTTTTCAGGATCCAGGATCATATAATTAACCCCTTTTCCGTTTTCGAATTTTTCGAGATCGGCTACAGCCGGTTTTCTTGGTTCGAAACAACCTAAGCCACCGGCAATAACGATAGCCTTAGCCTCGATCTGCGTACCCAGATTGGTTGTAATCAGGAAGTCTGCAGGACCTCTGCGTTCTACTTCTTCTACACGCTCTCCCAAGGTAAAGGTAGGATGGAATGGTTTTGCCTGTTCCATCAGATTGTCGACCAGTTCCTGCGCGCCTACTGAAGGGTAGCCCGGAATATCATATATTGGTTTTTTAGGATATATTTCAGAAAGCTGTCCACCTACCTGAGGTAAATAATCAATAAGGTGACAACGCATTTTCAATAAACCTGCCTCGAAAATAGCAAACAGTCCAACCGGACCGGCGCCTATTATTGCGATATCTGTCTGAATCATTATAGAAATTTAGGCCGCAAAATTACGATTTTATTCGGCATTACATAAAATCTCATATAACTAAGATCTAAAGATTTACATAAATTTTACACTATTTCTAAAAACAAATTGTTATTTATATATAAAAAAATTAGCTTTGCTTTTCTTATTCTCCAGTATTTTCCGCATAGGGAAAACAGAGATTTTTCAGGGTAAAATAGTTGTGCTTTTTTCCTCCCGGCGTTCTCACAAGATGCTTGACTGACAAGGGTTACAAGTAATGATATACAAACAAAAATGGGTTTATTTAACTTTTTAACACAAGAAATTGCAATCGATTTAGGTACTGCAAATACCTTAATTATTCATAACGATCAGGTAGTGGTTGACGAGCCGTCCATCGTAGCTAAGGAACGCAGCACTAATAAAATAGTGGCTGTGGGCAAAAAAGCGATGATGATGCACGAAAAAACGCATGAAGAGTTAAAGACCATCCGTCCGATGAAAGACGGTGTGATCGCCGACTTTGATGCGGCTGAAGGCATGCTGCGCGAAATGATCAAAATGGTATATCCGAAGAAACCGTTATTCCCGCCAAGCTGGAGAATGGTCATCTGTATCCCGTCCAGCATCACAGAAGTAGAGAAACGTGCCGTTCGCGACAGCGCGGAACAGGCTGGTGCAAAAGAGGTGTACATGATCCATGAACCAATGGCTGCGGCTTTAGGTATCGGTATCGATGTGGAAGAGCCTACGGGTAACATGATCATTGATATAGGTGGTGGTACTACCGGCATCTCTGTGATTTCCCTGGCTGGTATCGTTTGTGACCAGAGTATCCGTATTGCCGGTGATGAGTTTACTGCCGACATCCTGGAAGCGATGCGTCGTTATCATAGTCTGAACATTGGTGAGCGTACTGCTGAACAGATCAAGATCCACGTGGGTTCTGCTCTGAAAGAGCTGGACAATCCACCGGATGATATTGCTGTAAATGGTCGTGACCTCGTAACCGGTATTCCTAAGCAGATCCAGGTTTCCTACCAGGAGATTGCTGAAGCGCTGGACAAATCTATCTTCAAAATTGAAGAGGCGATCCTGAAAGCACTGGAAAGTACTCCTCCTGAACTGGCTTCTGACATCTACAGAAGAGGTTTGTACTTAACTGGTGGTGGTGCCCTGCTGAGAGGTCTGGATAAGCGTATTTCCAATAAAATCAAACTGCCGGTACATGTTGCGGAAGATCCGTTACGTGCGGTTGTAAGAGGTACAGGTATGGCGCTGAAAAACATCGATCGTTTTACCTTCCTGATGAAATAATTTTTAGAACACATTAGTAATGGCTCAATTAGACAATACTGAATAATTGAGCCATTTTACAATATAAAAAGACGGTATTTGTGGTCAAACTCATACAGCTCATACGACAATACTGGAACGTTATCCTGTTCGTCCTGCTGGAACTGTTCTGTTTCCGGCTGATCGTGAAAAGCAACAGCATGCAAGGCTCTGACCTTATCAATTCATCTAATGCGCTGGCTGGCTTCTTTTACGAAAAACAGAATGATGTAGTTACTTATTTCCAGCTCAGAACAGTCAATAAAGAGTTGCTGGCAGAAAATGCACGGCTGCATAATGAGCTATCCGGGTTTCAGTATTTTGATACCCTGCAGAATGTTTCTGCCAAAGTTCCATTGGTGGTATATGATACTGTTAAGGTTAAAAAAGACAGCGCTCTTGCTGTAAATGACAGTACACAGCCGGCGAAGCCGACTATTGTACAAGAACTGAGGCCATTTGGCAATCCTAAGATTGTGGGTTATGCTTCCTATACATACATTGCTGCCCGCGTGATCAATAACTCTGTTGTAAATGACCGCAACAACTATATCACGATCAACCGTGGTGCTGCCGACGGTATCCGTAAAGATATGGCAGTGGTTTCCAGTGAGGGTATTGTAGGCCGTGTGGCTGATGTATCCAATCATTATGCTACCATCATTTCCGTACTCAGTTCCCGTAATATCAGTACACAGATCGCCGGTGGTAATATAGGGGTGACCAGCTGGTCCAATAAATCTCCGGATTTTGTAATGATGTCGCAGGTAGATATCCGTACTAAAGTAAGGAAGGGTGATACCGCTTATACCACATCATATTCGGTATACCCGGAAAATATACCGGTAGGTACTGTTGTCGCTATTGATACTTACAAAGTGAATAACTCTCTTAACCTGAAACTGCGTTTATCCAACAACTTCCGTAACCTGAAATATGTATACGTAGTGAAGGATAACTTGGGCACTGAGCGTAAAGACCTGGAAAAAGCTGCGGCGGCCAAAGAAAAGGCGGCAATGGATGCGGTACATAAAAACTAAACCTCAGATTCTGTAATAATGAGTATATATTTAAGAAATTTCCTGCGCTTCCTGGCTTTGATCGGTATCCAGGTATTGCTGCTCAATAAATTGTCTTTACGCTGGTGGACGAGTCCTAACGGCTTTCCTACCTTTACCCCATTTGTATACCCTTTATTTATCCTGCTGCTGCCCATTTCCACACCTGTATGGTTTGTGCTGATCTCCGGCTTTGGGCTGGGCCTGACGGTAGATATGTTTATGAATACCGGTGGTATACATGCAGCGGCTTGTGTATTTATGGCCTTTGCCCGCATGGCGGTTTTAAAGCCTATCCTGCCGCGTAAGATATATGAGTATAAGAACCTGTCGCCTTCTGTAAAGACGATGAACTGGACGCCGTTTATGACCTATTCCAGCATATTGTTGTTCCTGCATCATCTGGCTTATTTACTGCTGGATATCTGGAGCCTTCATGCCCCGTTGTACCTGGTGATTAAGCTGCTGGCTTCGCTGGTAACCAGCCTTCTGTTTGTAGCATTGTATTCGCTGTTGTTTTCCAACTCGATCAATACGCAGTATAAAGATTAGTGTAAAGCGGGTTGTACCCGAAACAATATAATTAAAAGGCATACATTTTAGCATGTGTGCCTTTTTTAATGCAGGGTGATGAAGCATCCTGTAAGGTTAGCCCGGAAGAACGACATAAGATCTCACATTCAATACACTGCAGATGAAACGAAATATGTACAAAAAAGACCCGTTCCGGAATCGGAACGGGTCTTTTTATATTGACTCCTTATGGAGCTGAAATCTTATGCTGTAACGGCAACTGCTTTTTGTACCAGTTCAGCAGCTTCGCTCAACAGGATAGCAGATTGTACTTTCAGACCAGATTCTTCGATCAGTTTTTTAGCTTCTACCGCGTTAGTACCTTGCAGACGAACGATAATAGGGATCTGAATATCACCTAAGTTATTGTATGCTTCGATAACACCTGCAGCAACACGGTCACAACGAACGATACCACCGAAGATGTTGATCAGGATAGCTTTTACGTTAGGATCTTTCATGATGATACGGAAACCAGCTTCTACAGTTTGTGCATTAGCAGTACCTCCTACATCCAGGAAGTTTGCAGGCTCACCACCAGCCAGTTTGATCATATCCATGGTAGCCATAGCCAGACCTGCACCGTTTACCATACAACCTACGTTACCATCCAGTTTTACGTAGTTCAGGTTGAATTCACCTGCTTCTACTTCTGTAGGATCTTCTTCAGATTTATCTCTTAACGCTTCGATGTCTTTGTGACGGATCAGGGCGTTATCATCGATGTTCATTTTACAGTCAACTGCAATGATTTTATCATCAGCAGATTTGAACAGAGGGTTGATCTCCAGCATACCGCAATCAAGTCCAACGTAAGCGTTGTACAGATTGGTTACGAATTTGATCATATTTTTTTGTGCATCACCGGTCAGACCCAGGTTGAATGCGATATTGCGCGCCTGGAATCCTTGCAGGGAATAGCCAGGTTTTACGAACTCTTTGTAGATTTTCTCAGGAGTGCTGTGTGCTACTTCTTCGATATCCATACCACCTTCGGTAGAGTACATGATAACGTTTTGTTTTGTAGCGCGGTCTAATAAGATAGACAGATAGAACTCTTTACGATCGCTAGGACCATCATAGTACATATCTTTTGCCAGCAGAATTTTGCTTACTACCTTACCTGCTTCGCCGGTTTGGATAGTAACCAGTGTATTACCTAAGATATTTGTAGCAACCGTTTTCACATCATCAGCGCTCTTCACAACCTGTACACCATGCTGAGACGGTACTTCTTTCATTGTACCTTTACCACGACCACCCGCGTGAATCTGCGCTTTCAACACAGCAAATTTGCTGTTAGTTTCCGCAGCAATTTTCTCGTAAGCAGCTACTGCCTCTTCCGGGGTAGAGCAAGCAACACCTTCCTGTACAGGAACGTCGTATTTTTTTAATAACTCTTTCGCTTGATATTCGTGTAAATTCATTTTTATGGATTTAAAAAAAATTGATTTTGCAAATATAATAGTTTTTGAAGATAAAAATTGGAATAGAAAGGCTAATTACCTATAATATCATTTGGTAAACAAGCTTCCATATTAAATATTTTGATTATAAAAAGTAAAAATACCAGTTGGTACGCTAAAAGTGCTTCTGAATCTCATCTTTGTACGTCTCCCCAATCGGTATGGTCATATCGCCCACCTGCAGGGATTTATATTGCACTGAATCGATCCGCTTCAGTGGCACAATAAAAGAGCGGTGCACCCTTATGAACAGGTTGTCCGGCAGCTGCTCCATGATATTCTTCATAGAGAAGCGGGCTACGATCCTGGGTTTATTTACCTGGTAGATCTGTATATAGTCATCCAATCCTTCAATGTACAGGATATCTTCATAAGGGATGCGGTGCAGTTTATAATCAGCACGAATCATCAGGTGACTCTGGGCAGTCTGGTTCTTACGGAAGTTCCATTCATTACGGGCCTTCTCCAATGCCTGCATAAACCGTTCTGAGGAAAATGGTTTGAGCAGGTAATCGGTTGCATTGACATTAAACCCTTCAACGGCATATTCACTGTATGCGGTGGTGAAGATGACCATAGGCCCGTTCTCCAGCATTTTGTAAAATTCAATCCCGTTCTTTACCGGCATCTGTATATCCAGGAACAACAGGTCTACCGGATATTTGTTCAGGTATTTTACCGCTTCGCTCTGGCTGGTAAAAGTCTTCTCCAGCGATACAAAATCGACCTGCTCACACAAGTGAGTGATCACTTTGAGGGCCAATGGTTCATCGTCTATAGCAATTGCTTTCATGATTCCAGGAATATTTTCAGGTCTACAAGATACATCCCGTCTGCCTGTGTGGCAAACTGGAGTTTATGTTTCTGCGGGTACACAAGGTTCAGTCGTTTCTGCACATTCTCTATGCCGGTACCGGTTTTGTGCTGCTCGTCAAAACTATTTTCAGCAATGGTATTGAGCACTGTCAGGTGCAGCTGGTAATCGGAGAGTACGAACCTGATGTCTATTACGGAATCCTCATCGGGATTTACCCCGTATTTAAAGGCATTTTCGATAAAGGGAATCAGCAACATAGGTGCTATACGCTTACCATCGGGGCTACCCTCTACCTGCATACTAAACTGTACATTATCGCTGATGCGCAATTTCTGCAGATCGATATAGTCTTTGATATATTGTATTTCTTTACTGAGGGCTACAAGGTCCTGCTCACTCTCACTCACTACATAGCGCATGATACCGGACAGCTTCAATACAGCCTCCGGTGCCCCGTCCGATTTTTCAAGCGTAAGCGCATACAAGCTGTTGAGGGTGTTGAACAGGAAATGTGGATTGATCTGTGCTTTGAGGTAAGACAGCTCTGCTTGCGTTTTTTCCTCGTGCATCTCGTCCATACGTACATTAACCTTCATCAGTATAGACGAAAAATATATGATGAGGAATTGTACAATGCCACCACCAAATAGTTCCATAACAAAACGGGAAACCCTGCGGTGCTGCCTTGCCGGGAACTGGGGTCTTATCGTGGGCCTTGTACGCTCAAAGACAAATATCCAGTCGGGCAGTTTCAGGATCAGGAAAAAGCAGGCAATACTGATCAGTACATACAGCAGCTTCTGATCTTTAAAAAAGAAGCGGGGTAAAAGAATATAATAATTGATATAGAAGAAAAGCAGCAACAGTATCTGTCGACAGAAGACATTCTGAAAAGGCTTTATCGCAAACAGGTTTCGTCCGGTATTAAAATCGGGCGAAAACAATACGGGCATCATCAGGAAGCCAATACTGCCCAGTATATGAAACATTATGGTGCGTTGCTTTTTAGTCATATCTATCGGTTGATCTTCAAAATTAGTCCATACTGCAACATACAAATTGTAAAATGCGACCAAAAGTGGTATTTCATCGGCATAAAATAGTCAAAAAATACATATTCCTACAAAAAACAACCATTTACCTATATTATTTTTCCGACAAGTAAAGGCATACTACTTTAGCATCACAACGGTTTTAGTTTTAGTAGTGCTAACCCCGGTTATTATTTAGGTAATAGTAGTATGAGTAGACAACAAAGTCGCGCCCGGCGCGGCTTTGTCTGTTTTCAGGAAGTACGGCTGCAGTAAGCTTTAAACTCGCAGGCATAAGGTTGTTCACATTGTGTTCCCATTTTTATCACGGGCACATCCGGTTGCTGCAACAGTTGCTGAAATGCGGCTACTTTCTCTTCCATTACGGCACAATTGTTCTTCAACTCTTCTGTAAGGTCTATAATTTTGTATCCATCCCGCCCGTCATTCAACACTATATTGAAGGTGAGTGGAGCTTGTAAGGCCGTGCTGCAGATATAGTACTGCAGGCTCAGGTCCCAGATAAAAACGGGTTTGAGCTGTTCGCTGTTTTTAACCTCGTATATGGTATAAGCGCCTCCCTCCTTCACCAGCACATCGGTCATCACCAGTGTTTTGCCACTGATAAAACAGGCTTCAAAAATAGTGACTGCCGGTTCCTGCTCCAGCACTGCTTTTGTATATGAGGCGCCCATTGTATACATATCATTTCCCAGCACAGCGGGTATATCTATAGCCGGACTAAAGCGGTTTTTGAACAGGAATTCAAAGTCCCGGCCCTCCCGGAAGCGCTCCAGGGTAGCGGCATCATGCGGGGTACGCTCTTTGGGCTTATGCTTGTTGAGGTACAAATACTTCTGACATTGCATGCCTTTTATAAAGGTGCTTTTAGACAATTGGTAGAATTGTGGTGTCAGGTATCGTATAGCAATATCGGGCAGCATATACTGCAAAGGTAAACCTTCTTTTGCTGTGTTCATTCTGGTATAGCACACAGCCATAATGAAAAAAGAGACCGCAATGCGGTCTCTTTTTTCATTATATTGATTATATCTATTTACGGGAACTATAGATCGCCATTGACTGTGGCAAATGGCTCTGGATGTTTTTGATCCGTGTGGCATCGCTGGGATGCGTACTCAGGAACTCCGGCGGGGCACCGCCCGAACCGGCAGCCATTCTTTGCCAGAAGCCTACTGCCTCTGAAGGATTATATCCCGACATAGCCATAAAGTCCAGTCCCATAAGATCTGCTTCAGACTCATGTTTGCGGGAGAAGGGTAAGATAACCCCAACTGAGGTTCCTACTCCGTAAGCTGTATTGAACAGGTTACGGGTCTCCTGCGGTTTATTGGCCAATGCTACACTCAGTGCTGCTCCGCCAAATTCCTGTATCAGTCCCTGGCTCATGCGTTCATTACCATGGCGCGCAATGGCGTGGGCAATCTCGTGACTCATGACTACTGCCAGTCCGGTTTCTGTTGCTGTAACCGGGAGAATTCCGGTATACACAACCACTTTTCCGCCGGGCATACAGAAGGCATTTTTCTGGGCATCCTGTACCAGGTTAAACTCCCAGCTGAATCCTTTCAGTATACTGCTCTGGCCTTTACCGGCATAATAGGCCTGAATGCCTTGTGCCAGTTTATTGCCTACCCGCTGTACCATTTGTGCATCTGCCGTGCCGGTCACTCTTTTGTTCTGGGCGAGGAAAGTGTTGTACTGCTCATTGGACAGTGAAGTAAGGGTACCTTCCGGTACCAGGTTTAGCGAGGTTCTGCCTGTAGTGGGGTTTTTAAAACACCCTGCTACACTTCCGGCAATGGCTACTGCCATTACCGCTCCCAATACTTTTTTCATTTCATTTTTCATGTGTACTCGTATTTAGGCGGTTATCGATGAGGTTATTTAAACTCATACCCTATATCCTTACGGAAATTCATATTCCGGAAAGATATGGAGGCGATATTCTCATATGATGTATGCAATGCGTTTTGTATGTCCTTACCATAAGAGGTAACGGCCAGTACACGACCGCCATTGCTGACTACTGCACCATCTTTGGTGGTAGTACCTGCATGGAATACTATACTGCTTTTTACCTGGTCCAGGCCACTGATCGCATCACCTTTCTCGTAGGCTTCTGGGTAGCCACCGGCCACCAGCATTACGGTACAGGCTGCTTCTGCTTTATGTTTTACTACTGCTTTATCCAGGGTACCGGCTTTCATCTGTCCGATCAGCTCCAGCAGGTCATTTTCCAGTCTCGGCATTACCACTTCTGTTTCCGGATCACCCATACGGCAGTTATATTCAATTACAAATGGATCGCCATTTACATTGATCAGACCAAAGAATACGAATCCGTAGTACGGAATTTCTTCAGCAGCCAGACCTTTGATTGTTGGTTCAACAACTTGGTCCACTACTTTTTGCATAAACTCACCCTGTGCAAACGGCACCGGCGAGATAGCCCCCATACCACCGGTATTCAGACCTTTGTCTCCCTCACCGATACGCTTATAGTCTTTTGCCTCCGGCAACAGCACATAATGTTTACCATCGGTAAAGGCAAAAACAGATAACTCTACACCGGTAAGGAACTGCTCTATAACTACTTTACTACCTGCATCTCCGAATTGTGCTTCTTTGATCATGGCGGTAAATACTTTCTTGGCTTCTTCTTTATCTTCTGTAATCACTACACCTTTTCCGGCAGCCAGGCCATCTGCCTTCAGTACGATAGGTGTGCTGTGCTGCTCCAGGTAAGCCAAACCCTCGTCAAAATTACCGGCATCAAATGTGGCATATGCTGCGGTAGGAATATTGTGGCGTTGCATAAAGGCTTTTGCAAAATCTTTGCTGCCTTCCAGTGCTGCACCCAGTTTTGAGGGGCCTACGACTGTAATATGCTTCAGTTCATCATCGCTTTTGAAAAAATCATAAATACCGTTTACCAAAGGATCTTCCGAACCCGGGAAGAGTGTATCGATCTGGTTTTCGATACAAAAAGCCTTGATCGCCTCAAAATCATTGATACCCAAAGCAATATTGGTACCATATGCAGCCGTACCCGCATTACCAGGTGCGATAAACAGTTTTTGACAAAGAGGGGACTGACTCATTTTCCAGGATAAGGCAGATTCGCGACCTCCGGATCCTAACAGTAAAATATTCATCATAGAAAATAATGTGATAAAATGTGATTTTATGGCAAATGTACACCCATTTTTCACAAAAAATCGGCACACACCCGGGGGTATATGCCGATTTTATAGCCTGAAATTGTTATTTTATGAATTATTTTAGTAATAATTGGCCTGTATATAATCCGCTTCTCCACGGGTATTACCAACCACTACAAAGCCTACGCTACCCTTTACAATATAACGTGCAGGTACGGTAAAAGCTCTGTACCCATTTACATACCCGATCCAGTTATTACCGGACTGTTCGATCTTCACTTCATTCCAGTTGCCATTGCCATTTACATAACTGGCTGTACGTGGACTTACGATGGTCGAAATATCATTACTACCTCCGTTACCACCCTCGTCATAAAGCGCCAGGTATCCGTCTACACTGATGGTGAAGGAATAACCGTAAGCGCCTGAAGCGGCATCATAACCAAAGAGTAATCCCATATTATTATCAGAACCGATACGGGTCTGGATCACGAAATTGCGCTCGGGATTGAACTGTATATTTTTAGCCACATAAGAAGCTACTCCGTTGGGATCGAGATAATTGAAAGAAAATGTTCCGTTGGATACTATCCCGTAGGCATCATTTACATTATCAGCAAAGTT
>Ga0256908_1000085_pt1 | contig 59116 bp, 58 predicted proteins | sample MC6MC0761MT_FD_186331 | JGI IMG/M metagenome (GOLD analysis project Ga0256908, IMG submission 186331) | Metatranscriptome of enriched soil aggregate microbial communities from Iowa State University, Ames, United States - MC6-MC0761-MT... | ecosystem: Environmental > Terrestrial > Soil >... | reverse complement strand
GTGCGCTGCGCTTTTTATTATATGTTACAATGGAGGAGATTCCTCAATTTAACTACGTGTCACTCGAAGTGTTTCCTTACAGATTCACCTTTAACTTCAGTTCATCCAGTTGCTTGGGCTCTACATGTGCCGGAGCATCCAGCATCACATCGCGGCCGGAGTTGTTTTTAGGGAAGGCGATAAAGTCGCGGATGCTTTCTTCTCCACCCAGCAGGGCACACAGACGGTCGAAACCGAATGCCAGTCCGCCGTGCGGAGGTGCACCATACTCGAAGGCACCTAATAAGAAGCCGAATTGCTCCTGGCTTTCTTCTTTGCTCATGCCCAGGGCCGCAAACATTTTCTCCTGTAATTCTCTCTGATAGATACGGATAGAACCACCGCCGATCTCCGTACCGTTCAGTACGATGTCGTAAGCATTGGCATTGATCTCGCCAAAGCGGCTCTGATCGTTCATCAGTTCGATATGCTCCGGTTTCGGTGCGGTGAACGGATGGTGCTTGGCGTACCAGCGGTTATCTTCTTCGTTATGCTCAAATAACGGGAAGTCTAAAACCCACAGCGGGGCAAACTCTTCCGGATTGCGCAGGCCCAGTCTTTCGCCCATTTCCAGGCGCAGGGTAGCCATAGCCGCACGGGTACGATCTTCGCCACCGGCCAGCATCAGGATGATATCTCCTGCTTGTGCACCACAGGCTTCAGCGATCGCTTTCTGACGATCTTCGTCAAAGAATTTATCAACGGAACTCTTATAAGTACCGTCGGCATTACATTTGATGAACAGCAGTCCGGTCATACCGATCTGTGGGCGTTTCACCCACTCCGTCAGTTCATCAGTTTGTTTACGGGTATAGTCAGCACCGTTAGGTACGCAGATGGCTAAAATACTTTCGGCTTCATTAGTCACCTTGAAGTCAACGCCATTCAGGGCTTCGCAATGCACGGTATTGCTGACTTTCAGGTTCTGGATCTTCATGCCGAAACGGATATCCGGCTTGTCATTACCATAGTCACGCATCGATTCGTGCCAGGTCATGCGCGGAAACGCATCGTTGATCTCCAGTCCTTTAATTTCTTTAAAGATATGCTTGAACATGCCTTCGAAGGTTTGCAGGATATCTTCCTGTTCTACGAAGCTCATTTCACAGTCGATCTGAGTAAATTCCGGCTGGCGGTCTGCACGCAGATCCTCATCACGGAAGCATTTTACCACCTGGTAGTATTTATCATAACCGCTCACCATCAGCAATTGCTTGAAGGTCTGCGGGCTTTGCGGCAGGGCATAAAACTGACCTTCATTCATACGAGATGGTACGATGAAGTCACGGGCACCTTCCGGGGTAGATTTGATCAGGAATGGCGTTTCGATATCCATAAATCCCTGCTCATGCAGGTAGTTACGGGCAGCACGGTTTACATTATAACGCAGCTCCAGGTTGCGGCGCAGGGTAGGGCGGCGCAGATCCAGGTAGCGGTATTTCATGCGCAACTCATCACCACCATCGGTTTCTTCTTCGATGGTGAATGGCGGTACGGCCGATTTATTCAGGATGGTATATTCCGTTACTTCAATTTCAATATCACCGGTAGGCATTTTAGGATTCTTGCTGCTGCGCTCGATCACCTTACCTTTGGCCTGGATCACGTATTCGCGGCCCAGTGGGTTTTCGTTCAGCTGTACGGTCATAGCTTCATTGAAAAATAACTGGGTGATGCCATAACGGTCACGAATGTTCACAAAAGTGATACTCCCCAGTTTTTTTACGGTCTGTACCCAGCCGCTCAGGCTTACTTCCTCATTGATATGTGTAGCGCGGAGTTCCCCGCAATTGTGCGAACGATACATTATTATATGTTGTAAAATTATATTATAGTATTAAAGACAAAATCAGTTTAGGTATACAGTCCACCGTTGATAGAGATGACCTGACCGGTAATGTATCCTGCATCTTTAGAGGCCAGGAATTTTACCAGTGCCGCTACTTCCTCCGGTTTGCCGAAACGGTTCATCGGGATCATAGCAGACAGTTCTTTCTCATTCAGGTCGCTGGTCATGTCTGATGCAACGAAGCCCGGAGCAATCGCATTCACCGTAATGTTACGCTTGGCGATCTCCTGTGCCAGAGCCTTGGTCGCACCAATGATGCCTGCTTTAGCCGCAGAATAGTTGACCTGTCCCGGCATACCTTTCAGTCCGCTCAATGATACAATATTGATGATGCGGCCAAAACGGTTCATCAGCAAAGGTTGCATAATGGTGCGGGTTACATTGTACATCCCTTCCAGGCTGGTGTCCAGTACCGAGCGCCATTGCTCATCTTCCATAAAGGCCATGAGCACATCATTACGGATGCCCGCATTGTTGACCAGTACTTCTATGGTACTGCCTTTATTGGCTTCTATCCAGCCACCGAGGGCAGCGGTTACGTCTTCTTTTTTCGCTACATCGAAAGGCAATAAAACAGCTTCCTGTCCGGCAGCCTTTACCAGTGCAGCAGTCTCTTCAGCTGCCGCCACATTCCCTTTATAATTGATGATCACCGGGTAGCCCAGTTGTGCCAGGGCCACGCAAACTGCGCGTCCTATGCCTCTTGAGCCTCCGGTAACTAATGCATACTTCATATTTGTCTGTAGATGTATCATCATTTAAAGGAAGCAAAGCTTCCTTTAAATGATGTATTTTTAATCAGGTTTATCCTTTCTTTTGTTCTTTGCTCCAGCTGTCTTTCAGCCCTACCGTTTTGTTGAACACGATATGGTCTGCTGTGCTGTCTGTATCTAAAGCAAAATAGCCGATGCGCAGGAACTGGAAACGGTCTGCCGCGGTAGCATCTTTCAGTGCCGGTTCGATATAGGCTTTAGAGATCGTGCTTAAAGAATCGGTATTGATATAATCTTTAAAATCGCCTTCTTCTGCAGCCGGGTTCTCTACTTTGAACAAACGATCATACAGGCGAATCTCCGCAGTCTCTGCAGTGTTGGCATCTACCCAGTGCATGGTACCTTTTACCTTAATGCCGCTGGTATCGCTACCGCTCTTGCTTTCCGGGAAATAAGTACAGTATACTTCCGTTACATTACCATTGTCGTCTTTTTTGAAACCGGTACATTCTACGATATACGCATGCTTCAGGCGGGATTTCAGTCCTACGCCCAGGCGGAAATACTTGGCCGGAGGGTTCTCCATAAAGTCATCACGCTCGATCCATAATGTATTACTGAAGCTGATCGGGCGGTGGCCGCCGTTTTCATCCTCAGGGTTATTCTCCGCACTAAGTGTCTCGGTTTGTCCTTCCGGGTAATTGGTGATGATCAGTTTGATCGGATCCAGTACGGCCATACGACGCAGGGCCACTTTATTCAGGTGCTCGCGCACACAGAATTCCAGCAGGCCTATGTCGATCAGGTTTTCACGCTTCGCCACACCGATGGTTTCTGCAAACTTGCGAATGCTCTCCGGTGTATATCCTCTGCGGCGCATACCACTGATGGTAGGCATACGCGGATCGTCCCAGCCATTCACTTGTTTTTCATTGACCAGTTGCAGCAGTTTGCGCTTACTCATCACCGTATAATTCAGGTTCAGGCGGGCAAACTCATATTGATGTGAAGGGAAGATACCCAGCTTATCAATACACCAGTCATATAATGGTCTGTGGTGGATAAACTCCAGGGTACAGATCGAGTGCGTAATCTTTTCGATGCTATCGCTTTGTCCGTGTGCGAAATCATACATCGGGTAGATGCACCATTTATCGCCGGTACGGTGGTGATGTGCATGTTTGATCCGGTAAATGATGGGATCGCGCAGCAGCATATTCGGATGCGCCATATCTATTTTGGCACGCAATACCTTCTCACCATCGGCATATTTACCTTCACGCATTTCCGTAAACAGTTGCAGATTTTCATCAACCGTTCTGTCGCGGAATGGACTGTTCGTACCCGGACGGTCGATATTGCCTTTCGTGGCAGCGATCTCTTCCGAGGTAGAATCATCTACATAAGCCAGTCCTTTTTTGATCAGGTCTACGGCAAAGTCATGCAGTTGATCGAAATAGTCGGAGGTATAATGCAATTCATCCCAGTCGAAGCCCAGCCAGCGCACATCATTCATGATGCTCTCTACATACTCGGTGTCTTCGGTTACAGGGTTGGTATCGTCGAAGCGCAGGTTGCACTTGCCGTTATATTTTTTAGCCAGGCCAAAGTTCAGGCAGATCGATTTGGCATGACCTATATGTAAGTAACCGTTAGGCTCGGGTGGGAAGCGTGTATGTACACGGCCTTCATGGGTTCCGGCTTCCAGGTCTTTTTCAATAATTTCTTCTATAAAATTCAGAGAACGTTCTTCGCTCATGGTAATGTTTTGTTATAAAATGTTTACATAACGCTGCAAATATACCTAATGCAGCCTAGCTGGTAAAATAATGGGAGATAATTTATGCAGGATATAAAAATGCCCGGCACAGTGGCCGGGCAAATCTGCTATAAAAAGGTGGGTGAGTGCTATTTGACTTCTTCGTAATCAATAAATTCACCATCCAGTCTTTGATTGGGCTTTTGCTTTTCGGCACGCTGGTTGTTCATCGCATTCATATGCTGCTGCATATCCTGCATCTGCTGTCGGGCAGCACGGGTCACCTGCATGATAGGCAGTAAAAAACGCAGCACGAAACGTGCGATAAGACTGATTACGATTAAAAAAATTAATATCTTCAGAAACATAATGCATCAAAGATAGGAAGAAATCTACTTTCGGGAAAATTGTTTAGGTAAACTATAACGTTTTTGTGAAACCTTATTCTTTAATGTTTATAGCCGGAATAGGATAGGCACCGACTGCATTGAACAGCAATTCCCTCTGCACCTTCAGCTTTTGCAGGAAGGGCATAATATCATCTCCATAAGCCCTTTCGCTGGCTGCAAAAAGTACGATGATGTCTTTGCCAGCAGCAGTTTTGGTGCTTTTGTACCGGTATACATTGCGTTCGATCATTTCCAGATGCTCACCATCTGCAGTCAGTTCACAAAGCAGAAAGTCCAGTATGATTTCTCCGTCTTTTTCAAAGGTTTCATATTTTACGATTGGATTAGTTTCCTTGAGCTTGTCCAGTTCTGCAATCTTCTTGGCTACTGCACCATTGACACTTTTAGGCCCAAGAAGTACCTCAACAATAACCAGTTTTTTGAAATGCTCCAGGGTATCACCCTTAGGCAGGTATTCCTGTTTGAAATAGTTAGCCATAGGATGAGAAGACCATACCAGTTGATAGGGTATGGCCGCCAGTTGTACCGGACCTTTTATGCCCAGGTAATCCTTTGTATGCTGCTGTGCGAAACTAAAAGTACTGAGGAGTACTCCTGCAAGTGTAGACAGTATGCGGTGTTTAATGTTCATTTGATGCTCTTGTTATCCTGCAAGATAATAAACATTATTCGGCATACGTCTCCAGTGTAGTCGAGACCGTCATGATAACCGCTATGAGCACCACGATCATAAGGAACAGAACAGAGGTCCAGAGTATGGCCTCCCTGCCTACAACGTGATAAGATCCGTTGTATTCTTCAATTAAAATTTTTCGCCTTTTGACGGGATTACGATGTTTCACGTAGAGGTAAATCCGCCCGAAGGTCTGTGTTATCATGTCAATCCGAAAGTAGTCCATTGCCGCACCTTTGAAAACTGATATAAAGGTACAGAGGCAAATACTATCGTTTTCTTAAAACTCTGCCGCAAGGGTATCCGGATCCCAGAAAACGGTGCGAAAATCTACAATTTTATCATTTTTTATAGAAATTCCTTCGGCTTTCAGGCGATCTGCCATTTCTGTAGGGGTATCAAAATGAAAACGGCCGGTCAGCTTACCCTCACTGTTGACCACACGGTGTGCCGGTACATCGGGCAGGTTATGGCTGTTGAACATAGCACGGCCTACAATACGGGCGGTACAGCCGTAGCCGACACATTTTGCAATAACACCATAACTGCATACCCTGCCATACGGGATAAGCCGTACGATATCGTATATAGCCTGGTATTGTGCTAAAGTATCCATCAGTTAAAGATGCTGCTTAATTGTTCAGGCGTAAAGGGTTGGCCTTTTGGATCGGCTGAAACCCAGATCAGGCGTACATCCAGCTGATCTCCATAAGCCTCGGCAAAGCCGCAGAGACAGGCAGATGTATTGCGCTGTTGTAATAAGTCGGTAACGTAAAAGGCAGTAAAGGGAATATCTAACTGTTCGGAAAGGGTGCACATCTGTTCTCCCTTAAACTGATTGCGGATACAGATTTCACCCAGCATAATATTGGGTAATGTATAGACAAACAGGGCAGGGGAAGCCAGTTCTGTACGGGAGGCTTCAAACTTTTCATCCACATCCATGCAACCGTTGCTGGTAGTCAGTACTGTAGCCACCCGGTCTTTATCTGCAATATCGCCCAGGGTTTGTACCAGTACTTCTGTAGCAAGAAAGGCAGCTTTGGACAGGAGGTCCATCTTAAAGAATTTAGGGTAGCTGATGCCCAGACTTCGGTATAATGTTGTGATCGTTTCACTAAGGCTATCGCCCTGCAGCTGGTGCAATACCTGCCCGTCTGCAATGAGCGCATCTTTACTTAGCGAAACGACATGATGGATATACAACATTGATGATTATTTATTATGCTCCAGGAAGTTGACTAATGCACTTACCGAGCGCTCATGATTTTTAACGAAAGGATTGGTATCATCCCACACATAACCAGCCAGCACAGAACAGATCTGGGCTTTCACATCCTGGTTTTTATTGTCTGCAAAGAAGATTTTGTAGAGGTCTCCGGTATACCAGGATTTTACGTAGGTGCGGAATACATCTACCCCTTTCTCCATGTATTTCATATACTCATTTTCCCAGTCTACGCTTTCGCCTTTCAGGTGTTTGATCACCAGGTTGGCTGCCTTCTGAGAAGATACGGTAGCCAGGGTTACACCTGAGGAGAAAATCGGGTCCAGGAATTCGGTTACATTGCCCGTCAGCACAAATCCTTTTCCGAAGAATGTGGTAGAGGTCGCACTCCAGCCTTGCAGGATGCGCGGTTCAAATTTCCATTCCACATCTCTGAAACGCTCACGCAGATTAGGTTCTGCCTCGATCATTTTTTTGAATTTGGCTACGATATCTTCATCACTGCCGTATTGGTCAAAATACTCCGGCAGGGCTACAAAGCCTACAGACGTCACACCGGTGGAGAAAGGAATAGTCCAGATCCAGCAATCGGTACCCTGTGCATAGATTACGATACGGTTTGGCTCTTCTACTGTCATGCGGCGCGGATCTTCCATATGGCAGAAGATCGTTTTACGGGTAGGCAGCTGTGCCGGTTTGTCCAGGTTGAACATACGCGGAATCACGCGACCATAGCCGCTGCCATCTACTATAAATTTAGCCGCTACCTGAAAGGTAGTGCCGTCTTCTTTCTGAATTGTGGTAATGCTGTGTCCATGCTCGTCGATCTTGATATCGATCACTTCGCTCAGGTAATGCACCGGTATGCCTTTGCGCACGCATTCATTGGCCAGGGTGCTGTCAAAATCGGCACGCGGCATCTGCCAGGCATACTTATATCCCTCGGAATGTTGCTCGTTAAAAGTAAAGTCACATATGGCGCCATCTTTTACAAATTTGGCACCCCATTTCTCCTGGAACTGTTTTTCTTTCAGTGCCGGCATGAAACCCGCTTCCTCCAATGCTTCCAGGCATCGCGGCAGTAAGCTCTCACCGATTACGAAACGGGGAAACTGCATTTTTTCTACAATCTCAACATTGTATCCTGCATTCTTTATAATAGAGGCTGCAACTGTACCTGCAGGTCCGGCACCGATAACGAGTACGTCGGTTTGTATCATTTCTAATAATTTGTTTTGTTCTACAGAAATGGAAAAAAATTATTTCTTACGCAGCTCGAGTATGGTATGACTCAGGCCGATATTATCATTGGTTGCGATGATGTCAAAACCTGCTTCATCGATCAGCTTATAAAATACGGCACTGTCATACATCTGGCTGTTGCCGTTTGCCATAGTGGTAAAGTATAATGAAGTCATTTGCAGGGCAAATGCAGATGTCTCGAATTTTTGTCTGTCCCAGAAGGTTTCGTTGATGAAAATGCGTGTTTCTGGTCCTGCTGCCTTATGGCATTTTTTCAGAATGCCGATGATTTCTGCATCGGAAAAGCAGTCCAGGAACTGACTCATCCAGATGATGTCATATCCTTCCGGCAGGCTCAGGCTATTGTCCAGCACATTATGGTTATAATATTGTACACGGCCTTTAAATCCGGCTGCATCTATATTTTTTTCCGCCATGGCCAGTTGGCCCGGCAGGTCTACAATACCCATTTCCACTTGTGGATTATATTGCAGACTTTGCAGGGACCATTTACCGGTATTGCCACCGATGTCGAGGATTTTTTTAGGATTGGAGGCAAACACCATTTCCAGCGCTACATCAAATGTGTTGTCGGAATAATAGTGGTCAAATGCCAGCCAGCTGCCTTTTGCCGGTTCCGGGAATACAGACAGTCCTTCATATAAAGTACTCCAGTCGCCAAATACTTTAAGGCCTTCTGGTTTCTCATTTTGCAAAGAGGCTTCCAGGGAGCTTGCACCTTCGGCACATACATCTCTCATGAATTCATAGTTGACACGGGTCATTTCGTTTTTCAACAGGAAATAGCCTGTTTTGGCCAGTATAAAGCGGTCCTCTTTACGATATACCAGACCTATACCCAGTCCCGCTTCCAGCAATACCCTTACCGCATAGTGCGATAATCCGGTTTGTGGTACGATCTCTTCCAGGGTGATCCCATTGGCACCACTCTGGTCTACAACCGTGAGTACGCCTTTTTCGATCAGCAGCTTTGAAGCTTCCCATACATAAGGTGCAAAAGCAATCATATGTGCACGATCCAGTGCATCCAGGGCTTTAATATTATCAGTAGCAAACATGGGCTCTTTCTTTTGGGTTTGAATGTCCATAGTTTTTTGGATAGTGGTTTTAATGAAGACACCAAAAGTAAAATTATTACGGCAAAGTAAAAAGTCTTGTTGTTTGCGGGAATGGCAGAATAACTTACTTTTGTGTTGTTTTTAATTTTTGCAAGACAGTATATGTACAACATCCAATTCTCCGAGACAGCGTCGCGTGAGGTTTCTATAGAGCAGGACGAGATCAAGATCAATAATCAACCGATTAACTGGGATGCCGTAGCACTTGCTAACGGCAGTTTTACCATTATAGCCGATAACAAAAGTTATGTGGCCAGTGTGGAAGCAGTAGATCGTACGAAGAAAACAATGAGCATACGGGTGAATAATAACCTGTATGAAATCAAAATCCAGGAACCGATCGATCAGTTGCTGGCCAAAATGGGTCTGGATGTATCTAAAATGCAGAAGGTAGAACCGATCAAGGCACCTATGCCTGGTCTGATCCTGAAAGTACTGGTTACGGAAGGACAAGCGATCAAGAAGGGAGAACCTGTACTGATCCTGGAAGCCATGAAAATGGAAAATGTATTTAAAGCTCCCGGCGATGCCGTGGTCAAAGCCATCAAGATTGAGGAACGTCAGGCTGTAGAGAAGGGAGAAGTATTGATTGAACTGGCATAAAATACCGGAATGAAAAAACTATTACTGTTCGGCAGCATGTTACTGAGTCAGGGGTTGCTCCTGGCCCAGGATAAGAATGATGCCTTTGTATATATACAGGGAGATAAACAGACTCCGATCTATATTAAGATGGAGGGAGAGATGCAGGCACGGTACAGTAAGAATTTTGTTATTCTCAACGGCCTTGCACCGGGTCCTTTGCACCTCGATGTTTTGTTTCAGCAAAATGCATATCCTGCCCAGAAATTTATCCTGAATATTCCGGAGTCCAGCCAGCGCGCTTTTGTGCTGAAAAAGATAGATAATTCAAAGTTTGCCTTATATGACCTGAGCAACGGGCATTATGTTACTGCCGGTAATAAACTGGAAGATGATATCATGACAGATCCGAATAAGGATCTGCAGGAACTGGTAGCGGGAAATACACCGGCTGCACCGACAACAGCGCCGGAGCAGGCTACAGGCGATGCTTTACCCGACTTTCCTTCTGAGAAACCGCAGAAAAAGCCTAAGGTAGTAAAGCCTAAAAAAGAGAAACCTGTTAAGGTGGAAGAAGTGGTTGTTACAGAACCGACGGCAGAAGAGACTGCACCGGCGGTTGCAACAGAGCAGACACCACCAGTACCTAAAGATAAAGATGAACGCTTCCTGAGTTTTGAAATGCAGCAAAAACAAGAGGCTGCTCAGGGTGAAAATAATAACCGCAGGAAGAACAGGAGAGCAGAGCAGAGCAGGGAAAATAATAACACTAATGCCGATGTGCCCGTAACTGCAGAGGTTCCGGCTAAGCCAAACCGCACAGGATCGGCTAATTGTGCTGAGGCCATGACAGAGGTTGCATTTGATAATTTTATGCAGCAACTGAAAAACCGCACTGATGAAGAAACGCGCCTGGCTTATATAATGAAGTATGGTAAGAATTACTGCTTCACTACGCAGCAGGTGTGGGTAACCGCTTCAACATTCTCGTCGCAGTCTTCCCGTTATGAGGCGGCACGTGTATTAAAGCCGAAAGTGATCGATGCAGATCAGTATGAACAATTATTAAAACTGTTTAATACTAATTATCTGAAACAGCGATTTGCTAAAGAGGTGATCGGGCAATAATCAAATAGTTGATAAATGATACATAATAAAGGTGCTGCATCGCAGCACCTTTATTATGTATCATTTATGATTAGTCCAGTCGGAAGATCTCTCTGATCTTTTCCAGTTTGGTCTGGAAGTCAATTTGCAAGTCTTTTACCATACCATTGCGCAGGTCAAATACCCAGCCATGAACGGTAACGCCACGGTTGCGCACGCCGCGTTGTACCGCCGCGGTCTTCAGTACATTGACGCATTGCTCTTCCACATTCAGTTCTACCAGGCGGTCATAACGTTTCGCTTCATCGCTGATGGCATTCAGCTCATCCATGTGCATACGATATACATCGCGGATGTTGCGCAACCACGGATTTAATATGCCCAGATCGACCGATTGCATAGCCGCCTTTACACCGCCACAATTGTAGTGACCGCATATCACCACATGATCCACATTCAGGTGGTCCAGTGCGTAGTTGATGACCGACATTACATTCAGGTCCACATTGTTGACCAGGTTGGCTACATTGCGGTGTACAAAGGCTTCGCCAGGTTCCAGTCCCAGGATTTCTTCGACGGTTACGCGGCTATCGGAGCAGCCGATGTATAAGATTTTAGGTTGCTGACCGGCAGCCAGTTTTTCGAAATACTGAGAATCGCTTCGGAGTTTGGTTTCGATCCACTCCCGGTTATTTTTAAACAGTTGCTCAATGTTCATTTTCGCTATGTTTTTTTTGTTTATGGTAAAGATAAGGCGCAAACAAGTTTGCTACGCCGTCATGCCCCAGAATTTTCTAAGGAACCATTCCACAGCAGCAAGACCAATAATCAGGAAGAATAGCCATTTGTAATCGACCAGGGGTTTATCTTCTATTCTGCTATGAATCTTTGTTTGTATCTGCTGGTTGGCCTTCAGGCTGTCCGTTAGTTTTTCAAAATTATATTGGGTGAAGAATGTACCTCCATGCTGGCGGGCCAGCTGGTGCATCAGCGGATAGTCGGCCTGTGTACGCAGGGCTTCCAGTGGAATGTCGGAAACATAGCACAGGGCAGCGTCTTCGTATGTCTTGCCATTCAGACTTACTTTGGCACTAATGTTATACGTGCCTGCAGCGAGCAAGCCCGCATTGATGCGATAGCTGTTGCCCACTTTTTCGAAATTGTAAGTAAGTGTATTGCTCAGGTTTTTCAGTCTGAGCGTAGCCTCCGGAGCATTATTCAATGTGCCGTTAGGATTACGTAATTCGGCCAGTATAATCAATGGCTCATTGTCTGTGAGGTTGTTCTTGGGCAGGATCAGTCTGAATGGTTTATCATCTTTTGCAGCCTGCAGAAAGTTGATCGTCTGGCGTACCAGTTCAGTAGTGGTCTGCTGGTTGCGGAAGTTTTTGTATTCATATATGTTCCATCTCCATAATCCCTCTCCGTTAAGAATGCTGTAAGATGGGTTGCCCTGGTAATAGCTCCATACACTGCTGCCGCCGGCATCATTGATAATGCTGTTATTGCCTGATTTTAAAGTAAGTCCCACGCCATTGAGCGGCGGCATTTTAGGAATGCTTTGTCTTGCCGTTGCCGGTAAAGTATACAGGTTGAATCCCGCATTGACTACTGGATTCAGGGCGCGTAGTGCCGGATTCAGATTACCGGTCAGTGCATTGACCTTTCTTAAAATGTCGGCATTGTTTTGTGTGCCCAGTATATACCATACCGGAAGATCGCCCAGTCCTGATGCAGGATAGTACTGGTATGCGATTGCCGCCTGATAGCTATTCAGGTCACCGGATATACTGCCGTTGGTAGAAAGGTCTACAGTATATTGCCCTGAATTTTTTAGTGCAGTATGTATCGTAGCAATGTCGGGATGCGGAGCTGCGGCCAGTAATAAAATGCGGCCTTTCTTCTCTGTTACTTCAATAATAGTTGATAGGCTATTGTTCTGCAGATTGCGTTCTCCTGCGATAGGCGCAATGCTGATGGTGTATCGCTGCACACCTACAGGTTGTGCGGTAGTGCTGAAACTGATGCTGCCCGTGTAACTGTTATTATGCACGCTTACTGTTTGTGTGGCGATCGATTTGCTGTTCTGGCTTAATGTGATGTTAGCTTGTGTGCCTTCAAGTCCGGTAATGACGATGTCGGCAAATATTTCTATAGTGCTGTTTAAGGTAGCGATTTTGTTGGCGTGTATCGCTTCTATGCGCGCATCTTTAGGCGTAGTGCTGTCGCCCAGTGCAATGGTGTATACCGGTATGGGGTTGGGCAATTGTACAAATGCCGGATTGGCGCCCTGGTTGTATATTCCGTCCGATGCGATGATGATTGCTCCGATATTTTTATCCTGGTTCTGGTTAGCAATGTCCGTAAGTGCAGTGGCAATATCTGTTGCCTTTTCTGTATAGGTATAGATGCTATCCTTGATCAGTCTGCTGCCGAAGCCATATGTGTTTACGGTGTACTTTGCGGAGAGCTGTTCAATTACTTTCTTTTCTTTTTGTTTGAAGCTGCCGGCGTATTGTCCTAATGACTGTTGTGTGGAAGATGATACGTCCTGTAGCCAGATGATGTGCGGTCGCTCTTCGCTATTGCTCAGCCCGGGAAATGCCGGAGCCAGTAACAATAAAGCAGTCATACTACCGATAAAAAAACGAAGGGTAGCGGGTAGCCATTTTACAGGTATGTCTTTATGTTTATCTTTTCTGTAAGTCAGCACTGCAAGCAGCAGTCCGAATAGTATAGCGATCGTCCAGTAAAGCCAGGTCATAGTGTTGATAAGCGTATATCAGGTAAAGATACGGGCTAGAATTTTATTTGCTGCATTCTTTAATATAGCAGTAGTATAGTGGTGTTACTGAGGAAGATTCGGGTATAAAAAAAGGCTGTTGTAATGAAACAACAGCCCTTCGAACTTTACTTACTAACCCATCGTAAGTACTGCAAATTTCATAAAAATAAATGGAATTATGAAATGTTTTTTAGAGAAATGGGCAATTTTTTTAACCGATTATTTAAGTTTTGACAGGTGTAAATGCCGTTTTTAGTATAAATTCGGTCATTTTGTCTTGTTGTGGATGTTCAAAGTGTCAAAATGGCTTATTTTTCTTGTTGGTATCATACTTGTTCTAAACCCTATATACTTCATTATTTAAAACATTAAAAAAACAAAATAATTATGAAAACAGTAACTGCAAACCCGGTAAAAAACTTTGGTGAATTAATCGATTCTATGTTTGACGGAAGATTCAATAATGTGTTCAGAGATGATCACGGACAGGCAACAATGCAACCTCCGGTAAATATTTCTGAACAGGATAACAGCTTCTATATTGAAGTGATGGCAGCAGGTGTAGCAAAAGAAGATATTAAGTTGAATGTAGTAGATAATATGCTGACCATCTCTTACGAAAAACATGAGCCCGCTAAAGATACTACCGGTAAATTACTGAGAAGTGAATTCGGTATCCGTTCTTTTAAAAGAAGCTTCACACTGGGTGAGAAAGTAGATGCAACAAAAATCAATGCCAGCTATGAGAATGGCATCCTGCGCATTGCATTGCCTAAGAAAGAGCCTGTAAAACCGGCACAGATCGAAATTGCTATCCAGTAAGACGATCTGTCGTAAATGAAAAAATATGTCCATGCAGCATACAGGTACGCCTGTATGCTGCATGGTTTTTATCACACAAGCATCAGGTAACTAATGCTTATCTTTGCGCGAAAAAAAGAATGCTTATACTGAATATTACAACTAAGGTAATGCACGAGATAGAGAAAGAATGGCTGCAATGGATGAAAGATACCTGGATAAAAGAAATGATGGGGACTGGTTTGTTTGGTGAATACCGTTTCTGCAAACTGAAAGATAATGATGATGAAGAAGGCTTAATGTATGTAACGCAATTTTACTGTGACACTACGGAGAACTATGATACTTTTATGAGTGAGCAGGATGATCGCCTGAGAGAACTGGGGCATCAGCGTTTCGGCAATGCATTTATCTCTTTCAGAACCATCATGGAGATCATTCACTAGACCACTAACTACATGGGATATAAAACGATATTCTTCGACCTGGATCATACCCTCTGGGATTTTGAGCAGAACTCCTTTAATACACTGGAGCATATCTATCATGAGTATAATCTTGCTGATCGCGGAGTAGATTCTCTGACTTCTTTTCATCAGCGGCACAAAGCACATAACGACCGGCTCTGGGCCCGCTACCGCAATGGCTTTATCAACAGAGAAGATCTGAAGTGGAAGCGTATGTGGCTTACCCTGATTGAATTTAAGATCGGTGATGAGCGGCTTGCCAGAGACTTAAGCGCTGTGTATATGGATATGCTGCCTTACCAGCAAAGCCTCTTCCCGCATGCAATAGAGATACTGGACTATTGTAAAGAGCAGTCGTATGACATGAACCTGATCACAAATGGTTTTGAAGATACACAATGGAAGAAGCTGAATGCTACCGGTATCGGTCATTATTTTTCTCATGTCATCACTTCCGAAACCAGCAATAGCCTGAAGCCCCATGCGCCCATCTTTGACTATGCCTTATCGCTTGCAGGTGCCGATAAAGAAAGTTCGATCATGATCGGCGATAGCCTTGAAGCAGATATACTCGGCGCACAATCTTTTGGTATGGACCAGGTATATTTCAATCCTGAACAAGTGGCGCACAGCGAGCAGCCTACTTTTGAGATCAGATGTCTCAGCGAACTGAAAAAGATTTTATAATGATACTTATATATAAATGAATAAAGGAGCGATCATATCGCTCCTTTATTCATTTATATATACATAGTAATTTTAGAAATCAAATCCCAGTGCCAGATGGTAGGTAAATTTATTGTCCAGGTTCATGGCACCGTCAAATCGTACAAAGTAGCCGTATACCATAGTTCTCAGTCCTAAACCATAACCCAATCCTACAGAGTTGTTACCGGCATTATTGATGGTAAGGGTTATATTGCCCGGTGAGTTAGGATTGTTAGGAGAAATAAAAGTTGCCGCTCTGCTGCGCTGGTCGTCGCGGCTCGGCAGCAGGTACTGCCATGCACTACCGGCATCTACAAAGGCAATAGCTTGCAGGTTCTTCCAGATGCTGGCCTGTACCGGCTTACGGAAGAGGGTTTCAAATACCGGCATTCTTAATTCTGCACTCACTACCATATAGGTATTGCCATTACGTGCATTCTGGTTATAGCCCCTCATACTGGTTGCCAGGCTCTGGAAGGCAAACTGGCTCGATGGAATAGGGTAGTTGTCCAGCTTGGCATTGAGGGCATTGTCCACACCACCCAGCATGTACAATATCTTTTCATTTCCACCTGAGTGCGCACCTGCAGTGCGTACCGCGAAGATCATGTTTTTATATACCGGTTTGTAATAACGGATATCAAATCCGAAATTATAAAACCCACCTGATTTCGGACGAGGCTGTTCACTGGTCGTGTATACGTTATCGTCATGGAATTTATACAGGTATTCTGCAAATAATTTCATGCGCAGACCATCATAGATATTCGGCAGAATAGCCCTGGTGTCATCATGGACATATTCCGCTCTTGAGGTGATGTAGTATTTATCTTCGTCCGGAATAACAGTACTGATCGGGTTTACCGTTCTTAAAATGGTACGATCCTGTCTCAGTCCCAGGTTCAGGCGGATGCTCTTCGTTTTGTCCAGCGGATAATTGGCATATCCCTGTACAATATTAACCATTGGTTTGATCGGCAGTGTAAAGATCTCGCGCCCTGCAGAAGTGGTTGCAACCAGGTTTACCTGCTGGTTTTTAGCCTCACGGTAATAAGTGAAGCCCCAGTCAACCCTGCGTTTGAAATTGTCGAACTGTACAAAATAAGCAGAACCGTTTATGCCCAGAGGAATACGCATGCCACCTGTAAAGCGGTAGTTCTCCATCTTGTCATATACACTCCCAGAAATCATACCGCCCAGAGATGGGGTGGTAAGGGTTCCTGTAAAATTCTGATAACGGGTAAAGAGAATATTGTTATCCAGGCGCAGGCTGTAAAAGTCTGTTTTGAAACTTGGCTTGTATTGTCTGGATCTGAGTTTGATATAAGTACTGTCGACATACACAATATGCTTCTGCTTTTGTGTATCAGTGACCACATTGCTGCTGCCACCAGCCAGCTTCTGTGCAAATTCGCTGGATTCAGGACGTACAGGATTGCTTACTGCAGTGCTGTCTGCACCACTAGGGTATTGAGTATTCGATCTCCTTCTCCTGTTATTGAAACGGCTTTGCAGGTTGTTGCCTTCCTGTATATTCAATCCATCAGCTGCAGCTTCTTTGTTGTGACTTGCCTGGCGGTCTCTCTTACTGCCGGCTGTATTGTTGCTGCGGTTGTCCTTAATAATGACATTGCTTTTGGTATTGCTCAGGAACGGTTCTTCTACCAGGCTCGACTGAGTTCTGTTTGCAGGACGCAGATCGCCGAATGGTGAAGGCAGTTCTATATTGCGGAAGTATACCTTAACGCCGTCCGGTGTCTTGATTACATCTGCAATGCTCTTACTGGCAGGATTGTACTGCTGGTACATGATATTGTAATTACCATCAGTAGCAGGAATACTATAGGCTACATCACGATTACGCTCATCCCGGGTAAAGGAAATTACATTGCGGTTGATGATACCATTTGAATTGGTCAGGTAGGCAAAGTTATCCTGTCCGTATGGAATGATCTGGCGTACCTCGGCCTGTTCATTAGGCGTGAGGGGCATCAGCTCATAGCTTTGCGTAGTAGCATTATAGAAATATCCTTTCAGGTTACCCGTAGGCAGCTCGTTTGGCAGGGGTTGGATATTGATGAACGGCTCCGGACGATTAGAGAGGAAGACAACACCTTTACGGGAGCCTCCGCTTACAAAGTTCGGTTCCAGGTCATCATATACATCATTGGTCAACTGGTTGACACGGCCTCTTTTCAGGCGGTATTCAAACAGATCACTTTGCCCGTTCTTGATCGCAGACATAATGATCATATCATCATCTTCCATAAAAGTGAAGCTGAGTACCCGGTCAAACTTCTGGTTTGAAATGCGGAACATGTCAATCTTCGCCTTAACCGCATCATAAACCTTGAGATAGATGAGCCCGTATTTTTTATATATAATCCCCAGTTTATAGCCGGTATTACTCCAGGCCAGGATAGGGTAGTCGGGATCATCGCTTTCGTTATGATTAATGTATCCGCCGCTGACAATATTTGATTTCAGTTTTGTTTTGGCACCCTCTATCGTGCGGGTACTTTCCATGTATACATCATACATCCCATTCTTCCAGGAAACATAAGCCACATCGTAACCGCGGGGCGATACTTTCACATTGGAGATTCTGCGCTGGTCATCGTTGTTACCGATATTCAGCAAAGCCGTCTCTGCGGTAACGTCAGTCTGCAGCTGCAGATCGGCGGCGTAAGCAGCCTGGTAATAAGCTACCAGTGAGTCGAAGTTCGGTACGATCTTCATCCCCGTCAGTGCTTTAACAGCCTTATTGATCTTTGTGTCGTTCTGGGTAAGGAAGATGAAATCCTGCACCTCTTTGGCGCCATATTTATCAATCAGGTATTTCCAGAATGCTTTGCCGGAGAGTTGAGGGTATTTACGGGCCAGTTCTTCAAATTTTACCCGTTTGCCGGTATTCACCAGCGTTTTCCATTCATTATTAGAGCGGGTATCCCAGCCGTCTACCACATAATCCAGGTATCCTTCCGTAAACCATTTGGGCAGGTCCAGGATCAGGGAATTCTTTAAGGCATCGATCAGGTTGTCGCCAAAAGTAGTCTTGGCTAATATGATACCGGACAGTGCCGAGCGCAGCTGGTGCTTGAGGTCGCTGTGCTTGCCGGTAAAATAGATAACGAGCTTATCATCGACCAGGTTTACCCTTCCGGCAGTATTATTATGTATATTATTATTAGAGGTAAGGCCGATATTCGTCTGCTGAAAATCGTCATAGCTATTGTAGACCATTACATTCAACTGGCCGGGAAAAAGATTGCCCATTTGCTTTTCAATAGCACTGAGGTCTTGTTCCAGCTGTTCAGCAACATACCTGGCCAGGTCGGTGCCGGCCCGGTCATAATGGTATACTTTGAAACGGGTGGTTTCGTAATACTTCCAGTTGAAATTTTTCCCCTGAATCCTGTTCTGACCAAATAGTTCAATATTGGTCTGGGTATGTCCTTGTATAGCGACAGACAGGTTTAGCAGCATAAAACCAGAGAAAGCATATATTCTATTTCTCATAAAGCTCTTTGAGTCCAATGTAATAAGGTGAACTGGCTTCGAATTTACACAAATAATGTTAAATATATATAGTAAGGGCAATTATTATAGTAAAAAACACTGCGGTCAGATCATCAGATCAGGGGATGTCTTAAGTCCTGAGACACAGGCATTTCGGGCCTGGAAAATCCTATAGCAGGCCTACTGCCGTATTGCAGATTGTTATATGCGAAAAAAGATATAATATTTTAAAATGTTGTTTTGTAGGATAGTGTTGCTCAGATTGAAATAGATATTAAATTCTATATGCGATAATTTTTATTTATTCTGTTTGTTTTGAAACCAAAACCCTTATCTTTGCACAAAATTTCGAAAACGTGTTAAAAAAATCTAAACTGTTTCTGGCTACTTTGATGCTTGTTTTTAGTGCATTTGGAACCACTTTTGCACAAGAGGAAGCAACACAACATGCGGAAGAGCCTGCTGCTGCAGAAGCTCATCATGAGGAAAAAGGAAAACTGAATATTAAAGAGATTATTTTCGGTCACATCAGCGATGCATATGACTGGCACGTAATGGATATCAATGAGCACCCGGTTTCTATGCCTTTGCCTGTTATTATCTATCATCCTGAAAAGGGTCTGAACATGTTCATGTCTTCCAACCTGGAGCATGGTCATGTAGCACACGAAGGATACCAGCTGGTTACCGAGCACTTTATCCATGAGCGTAAAGAAGCTGGTGCCACTGAAGAAGAGCTGGCTGCACTGGAAAGCAATACCGGCAAGATCATTTCTCTGGATGGTGCTGCAATCAAAGATTTTTCTATTACTAAGAATGTATTCTCTATGTTACTGTCTGTGACACTGTTATTAGTGATCATGCTGACTGTAGCGAATAAATATAAGAAGAACGGTGCCATGAAAGCGCCAAGCGGTTTACAGAATGCGATCGAACCATTGATCACGTTTGTAAGAGACGAGGTAGCTAAACCAAACCTGGGTCATAAATATATGCGCTTCATGCCATTATTACTGACGGTATTCTTCTTTATCTGGATCAATAACTTATTAGGACTGATTCCTTCCGGAGCGAACTTTACCGGTAATATCGCAGCAACTGCCGCTTTATCCCTGGTGTCGTTCATCGTAATCCTGTTCAGTGCCAACAAACATTTCTGGGGTCACTTATTCAATCCTCCAGGCGTTCCATTGCCGGCTAAAATCCTGCTGGTAGTTATTGAGATCATATCCCTGTTCATTAAACCGATTGCCTTAACTATACGTCTTTTCGCAAATATCCTGGCGGGCCACATCATTATTCTGAGTGTGATCTCTATGATCTTCATCTTCGGGGCTATGAATCAGGCAGCAGGTTGGGGTTTTGCACCAGTATCTATTGCATTCTCTATCTTCATGTTCTGTCTGGAATTACTGGTAGCAGCTATTCAGGCATTCATCTTCACTAACCTGACTGCTGTATTTATTGGCCAGGCGGTAGAAGAAGGTCATCATGATGCACACGAGCATGGCATTGATCATGCACATAGCGAGAACGAATTAGTACTGTAATCAAAATTTTTATAAACAAGTTTTTTAATCACTTAAATATATATACAATGTCTTTATTGAACACTGTAATGTTAGCAGGAGAAAGCGCTGGATTAGGTGCTATTGGTGCAGGTATCGCGGCTTTAGCAGCTGGTATCGGTATTGGTCAAATCGGTAAAGGTGCGGTTGAGTCTATCGCTCGCCAACCTGAAGCTGCTGGTGACATCCGTTCTAGCATGATCCTGACTGCTGCATTCATCGAGGGTGTTGCCCTGTTCGGTGTAATCGCTGGTCTGCTGGCTGTAGTAATGTAATCCATTGCTGCAACGCTAACACAAAAGATTAAATTACGCCCGACGCGAAGGGCAGAGGGCGTAATTTATTTTAAGCATTAAAGAAAATATTAAAAACACGTATCTCTAATCATTACAATATAATCAACAATGGGATTAATCACACCAGCTTTAGGTCTCTTCGTATGGACATTGGTAGCATTCTTAATCGTTCTGTTCATCCTGAAAAAATTTGCGTGGAAGCCAATTCTGAAAACGCTGAATGAGCGTGAAACCGGTATTGCAAACTCTATCGCTTCTGCTGAAAAAGTAAGATTAGAAATGGCTGAAATGCAGGCAGATAATCAACGTCTGTTGCAGGAAGCTCGTGAAGAGCGTTCTATCATGCTGAAAGAAGCTAAAGATGCTAAAGATAAAATCATCAACGAGGCTAAAGAGCAGGCGAAAGCTGAAGCTAATAAAATCATGGAAGATGCACGCATTCAGATCGAACTGAAGAAAAATGCTGCAGTGACTGAAGTGAAAAACGAAATCGGTAACATGGCTGTTGCAGTTGCAGAAAAAGTACTGCGTAAGAAACTTGATGCTGCTGATTCTCAGGCAGACTACATCAAAATGTTAGCTGAAGAAATCAAATTGAACTAATTTTAATCATTCAAATTACCCGTAAATGCCTAATCCACGTCTCGCTTCAAGATATGCTAAATCATTATTGGATCTTGCAAAAGAACAAAATAATGTGGAAGCGGTATTGAGTGATATGAAGACTTTGCAGAATGCTATCGGGCATTCCCGCGATTTACAGATACTCTTACAAAGTCCTTTAGTAAAAGGTGATAAGAAAATAGCTGTACTCGAGTCTATTTTCGCCGGTAAAATAAGCACGCTGACGAACTCTTTCATGAACCTCCTGGTGAAGAAAGGTAGAGAAGCGAACCTGGCAGAAATGACTAATGCCTTCGAAGCTCAATATCAGGAATTAAATAATATCCAAACCGTTCATATCACTACTGCTTATCCTATGGATACCACGACTATGGATGTGTTATCTGCTCAGATCAAACGAAGCCTGGGTAATGATAAGCTGGTATATAAAACAATTATTGATCCAGCGATCATTGGTGGTTTTAAACTACAGGTGGGTGATAAATATTTTGATATGAGTATCTCCAGAGATCTTACAGATATCAGAAATCAATTTACCAAAAATGCATTTGTTGCTGATATATAAGATCAGGCAACAAACAACATAAAATCTTTAAATCATTATTAAATATTCATAACAATGGTTGATATCAAACCGGACGAAATATCGGCGATCTTGCGCCAACAATTGAGCAACTTTAACAGCTCTGCTGACCTTGAAGAAGTGGGTACCGTATTACAAATTGGTGATGGTATTGCACGCGTTTATGGTCTTGGTGGTGTGCGCCAAGGGGAATTGGTGGAGTTTGAAGACGGTACAAAAGCTATCGCACTGAACCTGGAAGAAGATAACGTGGGTGTGGTATTGATGGGTGAAAGCGAATCAATCAAAGAAGGTTCTACCGTACGTCGTACTGGTCGTATCGCATCTATCAAAGTAGGTGAGGGTATGGTTGGTCGTGTGGTAAACACACTGGGTGAGCCTATCGATGGTAAAGGTCCTCTGAAAGGTGAATTATATGAAATGCCTATCGAGCGTAAAGCTCCTGGTGTTTTGTTCCGTGAGCCGGTTAAAGAACCACTGCAAACTGGTTTGAAATCTGTTGATGCGATGATTCCTATCGGTCGTGGTCAGCGTGAGCTGGTTATCGGTGACCGTCAGACTGGTAAAACTGCTATCTGTCTGGATACCATCATCAACCAAAAAGAATTTTACGAAGCTGGTCAACCAGTATATTGTATTTATGTAGCTATCGGTCAGAAAGCATCTACTGTAGCTGCAGTAATGAACACATTGGAAGCACACGGTGCAATGGCTTATACAACTATCGTATCTGCTTCTGCTGCTGATCCGGCTCCATTACAGTTCTATGCTCCATTTGCGGGTGCAGCTATCGGAGAGTTCTTCCGTGATACTGGTCGTCCTGCACTGGTTGTATATGATGATCTGTCAAAACAAGCGGTAGCATACCGTGAGGTATCTCTGCTGTTACGTCGTCCGCCGGGTCGTGAGGCTTATCCTGGTGACGTATTCTACTTGCACTCCCGTTTACTGGAAAGAGCTGCGAAAGTAATTAATGATGATAACATCGTTAAAAACATGAACGACTTACCAGAGTCAATCAAGCACCTGGTAAAAGGTGGTGGTTCCCTGACTGCATTACCAATTATCGAAACACAGGCTGGTGACGTATCTGCATACATCCCTACCAACGTAATTTCGATCACTGATGGTCAGATCTTCCTGGAAACTAACTTGTTCCTGTCTGGTATCCGTCCTGCGATTAACGTAGGTATCTCTGTAAGCCGCGTAGGTGGTTCTGCTCAGATCAAATCTATGAAGAAAGTTGCCGGTACCCTGAAACTGGATCAGGCGCTGTACCGCGAGATGGAAGCTTTCTCTAAATTCGGTGGTGACCTGGATGCGGCTACTAAAAACGTAATCGATAAAGGTGCACGTAACGTGGAAATCCTGAAACAAGCTCAGTTCAGCCCGTATTCAGTAGAAAAACAAGTTGCAATCATCTACTTAGGTACCAACAACCTGTTAAGAGAAGTTCCGGTTAAGAACATCAAAGCGTTTGAAGACCAGTTCATGCTGGAAATGCAAAGCAAACTGCCTAACGTTCTGGCTGAATTCAAAAAAGGAAACTTACCTGAAGATGGTATCAACCAAATGGTTGAATTAGCTAAAGGCTTGATTCCTCAATACAAATAATTATCTGTAATGATATAAAAAGCGCTCTGTCCTATGACAGAGCGCTTTTGTTTTATTGTAGATTATAACATGCATTATTGCTTTACAAACTTCAGGCTTTGGAGGTGTCCCTTATCTGTATGTATATTGATGAAGTATATACCCGGACTAAGATCTGATACACTAATCGGTATTGCTCTATTTGTGGTTCCGGTTGCCTGATCAGGAATTGACAGAACGGTCTTTCCGATAATGTCGGAAATCCTGATCGTTGCTTTATCAGCAGTAGCTGTGGCTATATTCAGGGTCAATTCCTGTGTTGCGGGATTAGGATATAAGGCTAGCTTGAGTAGCATGGGATCAGGTGAGTAAAGGCTTGCTGTAGTACAGCCGGTTACATGTGCCAGTACCTCATCTATTCCCTGGCGGATGCCGTTAATGCTAGGGCTGAAAGGATCATCAATAAACAGACCGTTACGCTGGCATTGGTATCCGTTAAGATACGATACACCGCTATAAGTTGCAGTGTACATTAAATTGCCTCCATTGCCTGCATTACCTAGGTACACAATAATGCGGCCTCCGTCAGCTCCCGCAGTTTGTGATCCGATAACGGTTGCATTAGGTAACTGCTGCATATATTGCGTAAAGTATTCTGCAGCACTTATAGTTTGCTCATTAACCAGGAAGTACAATTGGCCACTGTATGGAGCTGGATTATAAAAAGAGTCCACCAGGTTCTCATTTGTGTTGAATTGAAATCTGCCTGGAGAGGCCAGTGCGGGATTCCAGACTCTTGCTGATACCAGTCGTTGTGCTGCAAGAAACGGTATAATATCGTTTATACTGCTTTTGAGATAAGATCGCACATCAAAAACAATTGCAGGCTGGTTTTTTAATTCGGTATACATGTCTTCAATATGATCGGAAGTAAGCTTGTTCATATTGACATATCCGTAACCATTACACAATATGCTCCATTCCGGTTTGGTATCCTCCTTTATCCATGTAAGCCATTGATTATAACTGATATTGCGGATAAGGGTCACGGTATATTCTTGTTGTGCAGCATTACGCAGTTTTAAGTTTACGGTTGGCTGCTGGAGCGATCCCAGGCTTACATAAGGATATACAGTATTATAAAATTGATAATCGTTAGAGGCTGGAATGTATGGCCGGTAATGCTCTGTATATACTTCTATTGCTTCCCCGTTTATTTCCAGTACTACATCGCCGGGCTGCACACTACTTACCCCGGGATACACCTTGGTTACCACAGCTTTGTTTTCTATTCTTTGAACGCGGATGCCTATTGCCTGATCAACAATGAAATTATATTGCCCAAAATAAGAACCATGAGAGTCGTCTATATGTGCATGCATACGACGGAATGCAGTGTCAAAAGCTCTTCTGTTAGGGGCATTGATAAAATCAGGAATAGAGGCTATCAAGACACTGTCCCAAGGGTGGTCTGTCAGGTCCTGGTAGGGCGAAAAATAATTAATATTATTCCAGAAATTAAAAGCAACTGTCAGACGATTGGCCACATTGGTGTAGTTTGCATGGATAGATAAGGGCTCATTGATCATAAAAAAAGAGTTGACATAGCAGGACATAATAGAATCATTACGCCCGGCCCTGCTGTAGAAAGTGTCCAGGAAACCGGAAAGCTGGGGAGAAAAGATAGAAGAATGCATCCATACAGTATCCAGGTTCAGATTGCTGTCTGCCGGTGCCGGGGTTGTAGCCTGTGCCGGTGTTAGCTGCCCTAAGTCCTGGACCATACCCAATAAAATAGTATTGTAATCCGCATTTGAGGTAGCAGCCATCACCAGCGGAATCTTTTCATTGACAAGGCTATCCCAATTGGTCTGACAGATTTTGGGATGATAATATTTCATATATCCCCAGACCTTACAAAGGCCCCATAAGCGTCCGGTAGTATTGTCCGGTATCTGCTGGCTACGAGCCTTATCCGGGCATAGCAGCAGCAGGAGCGCAAGAATGGTTAGAAGTGATTTTTTCATAATAAAGTGATTTTTTATTTATATAAATATAAGTTGTTTGTAAATCTGGGTATGCAGGAATTCATAGATGCAACATCCGGCTTCATCAGATGTGCTTTTCGGTTCATGCAGACAGTTGCTGCAATACTGCACGCGCGTTTTATATTCCCGTATTTTCCTTGACCATCCTCGTTTTAAATCGTAATTTCGCAGCCGGAAAAAGCAAAACAATAAATCATGTACGAATACACTTCCTCTAAATCATTATTCGAAAGAGCACAGCAAAGTATACCAGGTGGCGTAAACTCACCGGTAAGAGCATTCAAAAGCGTGGGTGGTACACCCTTGTTTATCAGAAAGGCCAATGGTGCTTACCTGTATGATGAAGACGGACAGTCGTATATCGATTTTATTGCCTCCTGGGGACCAATGATCCTGGGACATGCTTACGAACCGGTCATCTCGGCTATAAAAGAAAAAGCCGGTGATTCTACTTCATTCGGAGCGCCAACCCTGCTGGAAATAGAGATGGCAGAACTGATCATATCTATGACTAAAAACGTAGACCTGATCCGTGTGGTGAACAGTGGTACCGAAGCCTGTATGTCGGCTATACGCCTGGCTCGCGGGTATACCGGAAAGAATAAATTTATCAAGTTTGAAGGCTGTTATCACGGACATGCCGATATGTTCCTGGTTAAAGCGGGTAGTGGTGTAGCCACATTCGGCATCCAGAATGTACCGGGTGTAACCGCTGGTATTGCCAATGATACCCTTACGGCACCATATAACGATCTGGCTGCGGTTGAGCAACTGGTAGCAGAGCATAAAAATGAAATTGCAGCGATCATTATCGAACCGATCGCAGGTAATATGGGTTGTATCCTTCCGCAGGAGCACTTTATTAAAGGCCTGCGTGAAATCTGCACCCGTGAAGGTATTGTACTGATTTTTGATGAGGTGATGACCGGTTTCCGTATGGGTGCTGGTGGTGCCCAGGAGCGCCTGGGTATTGATGCCGACCTGGTAACCTATGGTAAAGTGATCGGTGCTGGTATGCCGGTAGGCGCATTTGGTGGTAAGCGGGAGATCATGGAGCATATAGCCCCATTGGGCAATGTTTACCAGGCAGGAACCTTAAGCGGCAATCCGCTGGCTATGGCCGCAGGGTATGCATTGCTGAACGAACTGAAATCTCATCCCGAATACTATACTGAGCTGGAAGAGAAAACCATATACCTGCGCAACGGACTGGACGAAGTGCTGAAGGCAAGCGGGGTAGATTATGTGATCAATCAGATGGGCAGTATGATCAGTATTCATTTCTCGAAACAACCGGTAGTTGATTTTGCTACATCAGCAGCATCTGATATTGCCTTCTTCAATAAATTCTTTCATGCCATGCTGAAGAGAGGAGTGTATCTTCCACCTTCTGCATACGAAAGCTGGTTCCTGAACAATGCATTGACCTATGCTGATCTGGACAAAACAATTGCCTGTGCTCAAGAAAGCCTGGCAGAATTATTAGCTTAATATTTATACCTGCATTATTCTTGAATAAGAGCGCACATAAAACTATTGTGATTATCGGCGGCGGTGCCGCCGGTTTTTTCTGTGCGGCTAATATTCCGCATCGTCCGGGACAGAAAGTAATCCTGCTGGAGAAAAGCAACAAATGGCTGAGCAAGGTGAAAGTCAGTGGTGGCGGCCGTTGCAACGTTACCCATAATGCAGACAGTATTGCTGCAATGTCAAAAAAGTATCCCCGCGGCGAAAAATTTGTGAAGAAAACCTTTCATCATTTTTTTGTACCGGATACCATTGCCTGGTTTCGACAGCGCGGTGTAGTGCTGAAGACCGAGGCCGATAATCGTATGTTTCCCGTTACAGATGAGTCGCAGACCATCATCGATTGTCTGATGATGGAAGTGCAGCGGCAAGGCGTGGATCTGCGCATGCAACATGCCGTGCAGTCGGTAAGCCCTGCTGCAGATGGTGGCTATACCATACAATTACAAGGCAGGGAAGCCATCTTTGCCGATGTGGTGGTGATTGCCAGCGGTGGTTTTCCTAAGCTGGATATGTTTGACTGGCTCAAACCTTTGGGACATCAGATCAATTCACCGGTTCCCTCTCTTTTTACCTTCAATATACCCAAACACCCGATTACACAGTTCATGGGACTGAGTGTTCCGGATGCACAGGTGCGCATCAATGGTACTAAGCTGCAACAGTCCGGACCTTTGCTGATCACCCATTGGGGACTGAGCGGCCCTGCTGTGTTGAAATTGAGTGCATATAGTGCATTATATCTTGCAGAGCAGCAGTACCAGTTTTCCATACAGGTCAACTGGCTGAATCAGTTCAATGAAGAAACCCTACGTCAGCACCTGCTGGAGTATCGTCAGATGCATCCGCAACAAAAAGTAATGAATACACAGGGGCTTGGCTTACCCGCGAGGCTCTGGGAGTATATGATGCAGGAAAGCAATATAAGCGCTGATATGCGTTGGGGTGATCTTCCGGCAAAGGACTTTAACCGGTTCGTGAAAAATATTGCTGCTATGGAATTTGACGTAAAAGGCAAGACGACCTTTAAAGAAGAATTCGTCACTGCCGGAGGAATAAACTTATCTGAAGTGGATAGCAATACGATGGAAAGTAAACTGCAAAAGGGCATATACTTCGCCGGAGAAATTCTGAATATCGACGGAGTAACCGGAGGTTTTAATTTTCAGAATGCCTGGACAACGGGTTTCCTCGCTGCCCGGAGCATTACTGCATCTTAAGTCTTTATTTCAGGCTACGGGCGTAGTCCTCAAATTCTTTTTGTGTTGCCGGCATCGTAAAGATATCCTTCAGCCCGGCGTATAATTCCTTATCCTGTACGGATGGATAAGCCATTTTCAGCAATTTCATTTTATTGTCATCAAACATAATCCAGGAAACGATCTGGCGTAAATCGGAAGTATTGATCATATGCATACCAATGTAATCCTGTGCCAGTTGTAATTTTTTAGTATCCTCTTTTACCGCTTCCATTTTCTTATTCAGTTCGAACAGGCCAGGAGCAAGTTGTTTTCCACCGCTTGCACCCAGGGGCACATCTTTACGGAAATCCGGTGCCGGTGCTGCCGGTGGTGGTGTATAGGTTTCCATTCCCGGTGTCACCTTTTTGATATACAATTTACGCGTGTTTACATCCACAATACAGTCATAAGTATAGCCCGGTTCTATTTTGAAATTGCCGCTGTACATCAGTTCTGCTTTACCCCCTTGTCCGTCTGCATAAGCCCTGAATTTATACACTTGTATATTGTGGCGCTTACGGGGCAGGTCCGCAATAGTAATCAGGGTATTGACCTTTTTAAAACTACGGTCGTTTATGGTAACGATCAGCGGAGCACCGTCGCTCAAATGTATATTTAAAGTGCTTCTGTTGCTTTTGTTATGCTGTGCAAGGGCAAACAGGCTTTGAAAAAGAAGCAAAAACAATGCTGTGATATTTTTCATTTTCAATAAATTTGATGTTTGACTGTAAAAACCATGAAAAGTTACATACAGTTTTCGATTTTATATTGATTCATTTTAGTATTTCATACATTTGCACCATGTCATATAAATATCTTTTATTGCTCTGCTCCTTTGCCAGCCTTACGTTTAGCGCATGTAAGAAGGAAGAAGAACCTTATGATCCGGATAAGTCCTACTTCTCCGTAAAACAGTTTGTGGCAGATCAGTACGAGCTGTACAAAGGTCAGCCGTATATGTTTGAGAAAACAACCATTGTAAATGGGAAAAAAGATTCAAGCCTGGTAGGCTATGATAAAGTCGACTGGAATACGGTTTTTAAATTGTTCTGCGATGCAGACATCAGTGACAATAAATTTTTCGAGCGGTATGACTTTAACCAGTTCGATGATAATACCCTGGAGGCTTCAGTGCTGACCTATACTGCTAAAGAGCCGGATCTCTTTGTTCAGAAGTTTACCATTAATTATGATAATGTTTCCCGTAAGATCAGCATGATTTATATTGAAACCGCCGACAATGGCCGCTTTCATGCCAAGGAGCAGAAATTGTCTTACTATGTAAAAGATAAGATCGTGATCCAGGAATCGGAGAAATCATTCCTGTCCGATCCTAAAGAAGTTGTGATTACGTATAAGTTTCAATAAGCCGGAAAATTAGTCCTATTCATGTTACCGTTTTTTTACCAGGAAAATCTGCCCGCAAAGGAAGGTGCCTATACGCTGGATGAAGCGACATCCAAGCATTGTGTACAAGTATTGCGTATGAAAGAGGGCGCACCTCTATTACTGACCAATGGAAAAGGGCTGCGTATTGAAGCTGTGATTACCGCGGCGGAACGTAAGCATTGTATGGTGCATTGTACTAAAGTAGAACAGTTGCCGGCACGCCCAGTAGCCTTTACATTGGGGATTGCCTTTACCAAAAACAACAGCCGCAATGAATGGTTGCTCGAGAAAGCGATGGAGATGGGTATTGAACAGATATACCCCATCATCACCGACCGTACAGAAAAGGATAAGTTGAAGATGGAGCGCCTGCAAGGCATCCTGGTTTCGGCTATGCTGCAGTCTCAGCAGTGTTATCTGCCGCAGCTGCATGATTCGATAAAACTGAAAGACCTGCTGCAGCAAAGCAATACAACAGCGCAGCGTTTTATTGCCCATTGCATCGATACAGAAGCGCGAAAGTCTTATATTACCCATCTGCAACCGGGTAAAGATACCCTCATGCTGATCGGACCCGAAGGGGATTTTACACCGGCAGAAATCAGCCTGTGCCTGGACGCGGGGCTGGAGCCGGTAAGCCTGGGGAAAAACCGGCTGAGAACAGAAACCGCCGGCTTATATGCCTGCACTATATTTAATGCTGTAAACTATGGTTAGAGTACTGGCTTTATGCCTCACAATATGTTGCAGCATTCCTGCACTGGCGCAGCAATTGCGTATTGGCCTCCTGGTTTATGGGGGCGGGGGAGACTGGTATGCCAACCCTACGGCCATTAAAAATCTGACTGCATTCTGTAACCAGAACCTCGGTACTAAACTGGATACCCGTGAAGCTCAGGTGGCTGTGGGCAGCTCCGATATATTTAACTACGCCATGCTGCATACAACCGGTCACGGACGCATCTTCTTTACAGATGAAGAAGCCCGCAACCTGAGGCTGTACCTGGAGTCAGGAGGTTTCCTACATATTGATGATAACTATGGTATGGACCCTTATGTGCGCCCGGAGATGAAGAAAGTATTCCCGGAACTTAGTTTTGTAGAACTGCCCTTTACACATCCTATCTATCATCAGAAATTTCAATTCCCCAATGGTCTGCCTAAAATACATGAACATGACGGGAAACAGCCCAAGGGCTATGGCCTGATCTATAAAGGCAGACTGGTTTGTTTCTATTCTTATGACTGCGATCTGGGAGATGGATGGGAAGATCCGGAGGTGCATAAAGATAGTCCGGAGAAACGTTTGCAGGCACTGCAAATGGGCGCCAACATACTCCAGTACGTATTCACCCAATAATTTTTTTGTGGAAATATTGTGAATGCAGCTCTATAGCATAAATCATGTTCTATGAGTACGCAACTCCATATTGCCGAACCCTGTCATGAAGACTGGAATGCCATGATCCCCAATGACCAGGGGAGACACTGCGATCATTGCTGTAAAACAGTAATTGATTTTACCAGTTGGGAAGCAGATGATATTCTTCACTATCTGCGACAGCATACAAATGCCTGTGGTCGCCTGAGAAAAGATCAGTTGATCGCTCCGGTACAAAAGCCACAGCTGGAGCTTATCCCCCTGATCATTACTTCCGCTTTACCTTACGTAAAGAAGATGACTGCTGTTGTGGCTTTACTGTTTGTATTTGCCTCCTGTAATAATCCAACAACTGATCCTGTTAACGCTTCAGCAACACAGACAGATACTACTGTGCTACCCATTGTAGGAGAACCGGCCGCCATACCTCCACCAGCCGTACCAGATGAGCCTTCCAGACAATCGATCCCCAGACCGGCTACTCCGCCGAAACCAGCAGAAGTTGTCTTTCCGAACGGATCTTATGTACAGGGTGGTATATCATTTCCTGATCCGCCGGAACCGGTTGCTGTCCCGCCTCCTGCCTCAGCCGATACTTCAAAAATGGGGCCTTTCCCTGAGTAAGTGTTCCTGATTCATCTTATATTCTTTGGGCAGATTTATTTTTTGAATTTTATGGAATACATAAAACGGCAGCATCATATGGTTAAAGAACAGAATTATGAATACACAGATGCAGATAGCCGAGCCTTGTCATGAAGACTGGAATGCCATGACACCTGACCTCAGCGGTCGCCATTGCGCACAATGCTGCAAAACCGTTGTCGATTTCACGAATTGGGAAACAGAAGATATCCTGCAATATTTACAACAAAATAAAAGTACCTGTGGGCGCCTGCGTATAGACCAGATGGCAGCATTGCCGGAAGATACTCACCTGGAAGTAATACCAGTGATAGCTGCTTCTGCATTGCCCTACTGGAAAAAAATTGCCGCTACCGTAGCCCTGTTATTTGTGTTTGCCTCTTGCGGTTATGCACAACAAAAAACAGGAAAGCAAGTGCCACAAACACCTAAAACAGAACAAGTAGATACTTTGAAGCCGATGGTTATGGGAAAGATTGTCTGTCCTAAACCTATAGGCCCGAAACCCAAGCCTGTTACAGATACACTTGCACCGCCACCGGTTATACAAGGCCTTATTGCGATACCCGATACACCTGTAAAAACGCCTTCAAGAGTGAAACCTAAATTACCTCGTACGAAAAGGTAATAGCTGGTTTATTTTATAAAGGTATTGGAGTACACCGACTCATTGCCATTTTCATCTGTAGCTACAAGCCTGATCGTACTTTTTCCGGCAGGGCAGTATTCGTCCGGTATATACGTATAAGTATTGCCCTTCCTGGAAAAACAAACCCATTGGTTATTGATATAACCCTTCACACTGGTTACAGATGTTTTCTCTTCGGTTACGGTAAATTGTATAGACTGTTTCTGTGTTGCATTCAGCCGAAGTATCTTCGGAGCAGTTGTATCAATACCGACACTATAGATGCCGAAGCTCCTGACTTTGGCTGTTGCAAAACCGTCCTTCCATTCTGCCGCCTGGGCTTCCTGGTTATTACTGCCGGGCAGGTTAGACTTAGGGATTTTATGAATGAAAATCATTTTACCTCTGAGTGCTGCCGGTAATGGTTTCATCAGCTTCAGGCCCAGTTCAAAATAATCATGTGCGGGTACCGCCTGGCGCAGTATTTCAAACTGGCTGGAGTGCTGGCCCGGCATCAGTATTTCTTTTACGGTGAAGCATACATCATCATAAAATACTTTTGCAGGTAGGGTACAATACATGTTGCCGGTATAATGCTTATAGTAATGTCGCTGCCCGGCATTGAAGTGTCCGCGGCAGGCTATTTTTCCTGCTGCAGCCTTATATTGTATTTGCTTGCTTACTGTCGTTGTATTCCCAAAAGCATCCTTAAGTACAATTTTTATATGATGCACTTTTCCGTCTCTGATGTCCAGCACACCATTCCTGGTCATACCGGAATAGAAATCCAGAGGATTATTGGGTAATTTGTACAGGCCGTGCATCCATATCCCTTTATTCGAGTAAGTACGGAAGTCGGCATAGGCATTTACTGCCCGGTTATCATCGAAGTTCAGTTCTGTATTGTGGATAGTTGCCACCGGGCGCTCATCAAAATACAATTGCATAAAAGATATGCCCAGCCAGTTACTGCTGCCATTGATATAATCTTTGGCATCAATACCGACCATTGTTCGGGGATAAGGAGTAGTGATGACATCACTAACTGGTGCTGCCCCCTTCTTTTTCGCCGGAGGTTTTATAGATACCAATAGGGGTGTTGCCTCATAATAATTATCTGCATCATAGAAAGCCAGTGTGCCGGCTTTGGGTGCAATATTGTCCTTGATTGGTAATCCGAACAGGAGCGGGTCCATGACCAGTTCTGATCTGGTGTTTCTGATCTCAAAATGCAGGTGAGGAGCCGTTGAACCACCGGTATTACCGCTGTAAGCGATCTGTGCTCCCTTTTTGTATACAAATTGTTTGCTGTTCAGCTGCAGGTCTACATTCCATTTCTGTTGTTTATACTGCTGTTGCTTTACATAAGCCATCACCTCGGGCATATACTTGTTCAGGTGCCCGTATACAGTAGTATAGCCGTTAGGGTGTTGCATGTACAGGCAATAGCCATAACCTGCATGGGATACGGAAATGCGGCTGATAAAGCCGTCTGCTGCAGCGAGTACAGGAAGGTTTTCCTGGTTGTTGGTTTTTAGATCGATGCCGGTATGGAAATGATTGGGGCGGCATTCGGCAAAGCTGCCGGCCAGTTGCATCGGGATCTTTAAGGGGTTGGCAAAATAGTCTTTAGGAACTGCGTTCTGGGCGGTGGTTTTCATACTGCTCCACAGCAATAGCAAGAGCAGGCACGTGTTTTTCATTATGTCGGATTTTTTAGGTTATGGCAAATGTAAGTGTAATTTTAATTTGCACAACATCTCCTAAACCGCTAAATTTACCCAATCTTATATATCTTAATAATTTAAATCATTACTTAATGAAAAAGATTGTACTTATCTGCATCGCAGCAATATCGGTAGCCTCATGCTCTTTACTGGATTCTAAAAAGGCTACAGACTACAATAATAAAATTGTAGAGGAGCAAAGCAAGATTATTAAAAGCGTTTTTGAGCTCGTGAATGTAATGCAGACTTCCGATAGCCTGCATGCTCAGCAAAAACGTGCCGAGCTGGTTACGATTGTAGATGCTGCCATTAAAAATGCACATACCCTTTCTTATAGTGGCGATGACAAAGGTTTGAAAGCAAGCTATCAGAAACTGCTGGAATTCTACAAAAAAACAATGTCTCAGGATTATACAGAGATTATTGCAATCTCCTTTGACAAAAACGCCGATGCATCTGCAGCACAGCGTGTACAGGAAAAAGTAGACGCCATCTCAACTGCTGAAAGTGCAATAGACAAGCAATTTCAGGATGCACAAATGGCCTTTGCGAAAGAGCATAATATGAAAGTGCAGGAAAATGAACTGCAAGAACAGATCAACAAGATCAATAGCGAAACAGCAAATTAAAATAGTGTACATAGACACAAAAAGGCCCGGATATATCCGGGCCTTTTTGTGTCTATGCCGTTTTTTGAGGTAGAAGAATTAATATTTAATATATAAATGATTTTTTATGCATCTGTTATGATGAACTTATAAAAATGTAGCCTGGGAAGGTGTAGGGCATACCCTAAACAGGTAATTTTACCATGAAATCTAACACACTGAATTAAAAAGAAAACTATGAAAAAAAGTATCCTTCCTGTATTATGTGCGATTGCCCTGAGCTCCTGCTCCGGTGCAATGAGTATAAAAGATTATAATGATGCCATTGTAGGGGAGCAGCAAAAATTTATGGATCAAATGAAGTTGATGACCAAAACAAGGAATGACAGCGCCCTGGCACAGGCCAGGAGAGCAGGGCTGGTTGTTTATGCAGATGTCTGTTTGAACAATATTAACAAACTGAAGGTAATAGGTGTTGATAAAGGATTTAAAGCTCACCTGAAAAATATGATCCAATATTGTAAAACTGCTTTTGCCAAAGACTATGAAGAAATCATTGCTGTGAAAATGAATAAAAAAGCTGCAGGTGCAGATATGGCAGTTGCAGATGCCCGGCGTGAAGAGATTATGAATAGGATAAAGGAACTGGAAGCACAGTTTTTATCTGCACAGGAAGACTTTGCCAAAGCGAATGGTGCAGAACTTAATTAGCTACATAACATAAAAGGCCCGGGTAAACCCCGGGCCTTTTATATGTAAATTAATTAGAGATCTTATTTTACCAGTCTCACAGCAACTTTACGGTCAATGGCACGGGCCTCATCACTTTCTGTTTCAGGAACAGCCGCAAATTTCTCACCGTAGCCTTCTGCCCCTTTAACCTGGCTGCTTACACCAGCTTTGTCCAATGCTGCTTTAACAGCATCGGCACGACCTTGAGATAGCTTCAGGTTAGCAGCATCATCACCTTTCTTATCTGTATAAGTACCGATTTTAATGTTGGCTTGTTTGAATTCTTTCAGGATAGCCACAATATTGTTCAACTGCACTTTAGAGCTGTCAGTAAGTTTTGTGGTACCGAATTCAAAGTTCAGGTTGTCGAAATTGAACCAGCGATTTTTTAGTGCCTCGTCATCGGCAGCATTTTTATATTCATCGGATTGTATAAACTGTATCAGCTGATCTTCAATACCGCCTTTATATGCATTTATGGTAGCACCGCTTGGCAGGGTAAGGACAATACTTTCTTTTGCAGCAACAGTTGTTGTCGTACCAGTGTTATCGGTATCAGCCGCAACAGTTGTCACCGTTGTGTCCATACTGGTATTACTTACCGTAGTTGATTTGTTACAGCCATCTTTAGTCATCCACCAGATCAGACCGCCTAGTGCAGCCAGGATCACCAGTGGAACTAGCCAGTTATTGCCGCCTTTCTTTTGTGTAGCGGCAGCATAGGAGATGGGTTCTGCCGGAGGGGCAGTGAATTCACTGACAGCCGCTGCTGCAGCTGTACCCAGGCTACCTATGCCCAACCAGGAACCGATTTTGCTGAAATCAAATCCGGCGGGAATCAGGGAACTGATAATGCCTTTCTGACTCGCCAGGAAAGAGGAGAGACCAGCGGCATCCATATTTTTATCTTCCGCATATTTACCTACAGCACCTAATGCAGCTGCAGAAGTAGCGCCCAGAGCTTGTTCGGCTGTAGCCGTTTTTACCCCACCGAAACCTGCAAGCATACCGGTGATGTCTTCCAGTTTGTCGCCAAATAAAGAACGCAATGCTGACCAGATATTAAATCCGCCGCTGGTAGTCATCTCGTTACGACCGGCCAGGCCGCCAAGGTTAGAAAGCACACCGCTGTTCGCAGCGCTTTTGACCATATCCAGCACACCGCCGGAATCATTGGACGATTTGTTGATCAGACCGCTGAGTACAGCAGGTATAGCAGCTTTAATCACTTTGGAAATGCCCGCTTCGTTTTCTCCGGTGCTGCCGGAAATTTGTGCGGCAAGGTTGCCGGGAAGGTAGTTTTTTACGATGTCTAAAATGTTCATTTTTGTCTGGTTTTTAGTGTTTTAAAATAAGGTTGAGATTTTGTTGTACAACAAAGCAACTGTTTTTTACCTGAAAGTTATAATGATTGAGATTAATGATATGTTAATTAAGTTTAATTTGTTGTCGTACAGCATTTTATCTAAAGCGTATATATAATGCTTCCGGTTGCACGATATTTATTAGATTTGCCTTTTAAATCGAATAAAACAAAATAAATACCAGATACATTATGGCGAGCAGCGCATTCTACTCCAGATTACAAAACGAATTGTCCGATATTCAGACTTCCGGTTTGTTTAAAAATGAAAGAAGGATTGATTCCGTACAAGGTGCGGAAATCATGGTGAACGGCAAAAAAGTGCTGAACTTTTGTGCCAATAACTATTTAGGACTTTCGTCTGATCCTAGGGTAGTAGAAGCGGCAAAGAAAACCATCGATGAGCGTGGTTACGGAATGAGTTCTGTACGCTTTATCTGTGGTACACAGGATATTCATAAAGAACTGGAAGCCAAACTGGCGACTTTTCTGGGTACAGAAGATACCATCTTATATGTAGCCTGCTTCGATGCCAATGGCGGTGTATTTGAACCTTTACTGAACGAAGAAGATGTGATCATCTCTGATGAGCTGAACCATGCCTCTATCATTGATGGTGTGCGCCTGTGTAAAGCGAAGAGAGCCCGTTATAAAAACTGTGATATGGCTGAGCTGGAAGCACAGCTGATCGCGCATAAAGATGCCCGTACCCGCTTTATCGTTACGGATTCCGTATTCTCTATGGATGGTACCCTGGCTCCTTTGGATGAGATTTGTGACCTGGCCGATAAATATGATGCAATTGTAATGATTGATGAAAGCCACTCTTCAGGCTTTATGGGTAAAACCGGTCGTGGGGTGCATGAACTGAAAGGTGTAATGGGCCGTGTAGATATTATTACCGGTACGCTGGGCAAGGCCCTGGGTGGTGCATCAGGTGGTTTTACTTCCGGTAAAAAAGAGGTTATTGAAATGCTGCGTCAACGCAGTCGCCCGTACCTGTTCTCCAATACAGTGGCGCCATCAGTAGTAGGTGCATCTATTGCAGTACTGGATATGCTGAGCGAAACAACTGAGCTGCGCGATAAGCTGGAAAACAATACCATGTATTTCCGTGAGCAAATGACTGCTGCCGGTTTCGATATCAAACCGGGAACACACCCTATTGCTCCGATTATGTTATATGATGCCGTACTGGCACAACAATTTGCCGCCAAACTGCTGGAAGAAGGCATTTATGTAATCGGCTTCTTCTTCCCGGTAGTACCTAAAGGGCTGGCCCGCATCCGTGTGCAGATCTCTGCTGCGCATGATCGCCACCACCTGGATACAGCCATCGCTGCCTTCACTAAAGTGGGCAGAGAACTGGGTGTAATTAAATAAGCTTATGAATCCGCTATTTGACGAGAAGCAGCGTTTTACACAATGGTGGCTTTATGCCGGAATTGTACCTGTACTGGTTCTGGAAGTGGTTACACTTTCAAAAGAAGCACAGGTATGGTATGACTGGTGGCCACTATTGCTGTCCATCGCCATTTTCAGCCTGTTCTTACTGGTTTCTATGCGCACGGTAATCACTGATGAAGCGATTACAGTATACTATTTTCCATTGCTGCTTAAACCCAGAACGTTTTCATGGGCAGATATTGATAAAGCCTATGTGCGTCAGTATAACCCTATAAGTGAATACGGTGGCTGGGGCATAAAAGGTATGGGCAGTAAGTATGGTAAGGCTTATAATGTAAAAGGGAATCAGGGACTGCAGCTGGAGTTAAAAAACGGACAAAAACTGCTGATCGGAACCCAGCGCATGCAGGAGCTGGATCAGATATTACAGCATTATTTTAATACTTATACCAAGAATTAATGAAGAATATATTGTTAGCATTGTCTTTGATCTTAGCTGCTCCGATGACTAATGCAAAAGAAAAGGACAAATCAGAAGTATCAGAAGTATTGGTAAAAGATGCTACCGGTAAATATGTATATGAAGGAGTCGTAAATGTAGAAAATATTTCTAAAGATGAAATGTTTAAAAGAGCAAAGGACTGGGTGCAAGAAACATTTAAAACAGGAGATAATAATATCCGGTTTGACGATAAAGAGTATAGCATTATTAATAGCCCCACTGTAATTTTTCAAAACGGGAAAAAAGGAATTCTGGACTATTACGGTGGTCTGATCAGTTTTAAATTGATAATCCAGTTTAAAGATGGAAAGTATAAATTCCGTTTTGATAATGTTGTATGGGCAATTAATAATATCAGCCGTGCACCGATTGTATACGGTGACCCTTGTTTATGTAGCGGAAAGCAATACTATAAAGATAAAATCAATTCTATCTTTGCCGAGATGGCTTCCGATTTGGAAAATAATATTAAAGGTGTCAAGCAGACAACCAACGATAACTGGTAATTTTTAAATAATTAATTCAAAATAAAAAGAAATGTCTCAGAACGTATATATAGTAGATGCAGTGCGTACCCCGATTGGTAAATATGGTGGTACACTTGCTGCTGTTCGCCCCGATGATCTGCTGGCTGATGTGATTAAAGCACTGATTGCCCGTAACCCTTCTATCGATGTACATGCTATTGAAGATGTGATTGCCGGAGCAGCCAATCAATCCGGAGAAGATAACCGCAACGTAGCCCGTATGTCTGCCTTACTGGCCGGCTTACCGATTACCGTTGGGGGTAATACTGTAAACCGTCTGTGTGCTTCCGGCCTGCAATCCATTATGGATGCCAGTCGTGCCATTCAGTGTGGTGATGGTGAATTATACATTGCCGGTGGGGTAGAGAGCATGAGCCGTGCACCTTATGTAATCGGTAAAGCTGATGGAGCCTTCGGCCGTAACCAGCAGATGTTTGATACCACTATGGGCTGGCGCTTTATCAATAAAAAATTATCTGCACTGTATCATCCGTATACTATGGGCGAAACCGCAGAGAATGTTGCCAAACAATGGAACATCAGCCGGGAAGAGCAGGATCAGTTTGCCTTTGAAAGCCAGGAGAAATACCAGAAAGCACACGAGGCCGGTAAATTTGCCGATGAGCTGGTTCCGGTTACTATAGATTTGGGAAAAGGTAAGACAGCTGTATTCGATAAAGATGAGCATCCGCGTTTATCTCCTAAAGAAAAGCTGGCAGAATTAAAGCCTGCCTTCACTAAAGACGGTTCTGTTACAGCCGGTAACAGTAGCGGAATCAATGATGGCGCAGCAGCTTTATTGCTGGCATCTGAAGAAGCAGTGAAAAAATATGGTTTGAAACCTCTGGCAAAAATCATCGGTCGTGCTATAGCAGGCGTAGACCCGGCAGTAATGGGCATAGGCCCGGTACCGGCTACAGAAAAAGCATTGCAACGCGCCGGTCTGAAGATCGAAGACATAGGCCTGGCCGAGCTGAATGAAGCATTCGCGTCCCAGTCTCTGGCAGTAGTTCGTGACCTGAAGATCAATCCTGAGATTGTGAATGTAAATGGCGGTGCTATAGCACTGGGCCATCCTTTAGGTTGCAGCGGTGCCCGTATTACAGCTACCTTATTACACGAAATGAAACGCAGAAAAGTAAAATATGGCCTGGCTACCATGTGTATCGGAGTAGGGCAGGGTTCTGCAATTGTGTATGAATTAGTAGATTAATTTGTTACAGATAATACAATAAATATAGCAATGGGCTGCGGGTTTACCCGCAGCCCATTTTATGCTGGGGCGGGTATCTTTTTGAAAGTGCGTGCCGGGGTCGTTTTTTGTATTAATTTCCCCACTTTAATATAAATTTGAATAAGAAACAACAGGTAATCTTCCCGGGTTGTCATTTTAATGTAAAATAAGCATAGGATATTCCCGATTTGATAATTTTCATTCCTGATTTTATACTGTATACTATTCCGGTACTCGATAATTTCGCCGCCGAATAACAACTATATATTTCATAAGAATGAAAGTAACTTCACTAACATTGGGTATGGCGATGACTACCATCGCTGTGCAGGCACAGCAGCAAGCCGCTCCTGAAACACAGGATACTGTAAAACAACATTTACTGGACGAGGTAGAAGTATCGCAGGATCGCTACCGCGTTACAGAAAGCAGAACAGTAGGTAAGCTGGACCTGAAAGATATTGAAAACCCGCAAGTGTACAATACCATTCCGAAGACCTTACTGAAAGATCAGCTGGTAACCAATATGAACGATGCACTGAAAAATGCAACAGGGGTGATGCGTTTATGGGAATCTACCGGTCGTGGTGGTGATGGTGCTGAATTTTATAGTTTGAGAGGCTTTGCCGTACAACCTTCACTGGTTAATGGGATGCCCAGCATTACCAACGGTGGTCTGGATCCTGCCAATGTTGAGAATATCGAAGTTGTAAAAGGACCTTCCGGTACCTTATACGGCGGTAACCTGATCTCTTACGGTGGTCTGATCAATGTAAATACTAAAAAGCCATACGAGAGACTGGGTGGAGAATTATCGTACATCACCGGCAGCTATGGCCTGAGCCGCTTTACCGCAGATGTAAATGCTCCGGTGGGCAAAAACGTATTTGTACGCCTGAACACCGCTTACCAGTATGAAAATACCTTCCAGGATGCAGGCTTTAGCCAGTCCTTCTTTATCGCACCTTCGGTGAAGATCGTTGCCAGCGATAAACTGACCTTCCTGGTCAACACAGAATTTAAAAACAGTGCCAGCGCCAATGCCCCTATGGTATTCCTGAGCCGTTACAGCCAGCTGTCCTTCAACAGCATGGACATATTCGAAGCGAACTATAAGAAGTCATATACCAGCAATGACCTGACGATCAAAACCCCGACTTTCGGTATGCAGTCTCAGATGTTGTATGAATTCTCTAAACAATGGAAATCACAGACCGTAGTTTCCCGCAGCAATACCCAGAGCAATGGTTATTACCAATACCTGTGGGATGCCGCAAACGGAGATGAGTTTACCCGCTATATATCCCGTCGTAACGGATCTACCAATGCTACCGGCATCCAGCAGAACTTTATGGGCGATTTCAAGATCGGTAGCGTACGCAATCGTTTGGTCGTAGGTGTAGATTATATGCAGAAGCAAATACGCAACAGCAGCACCGGGTGGATTGGTTATGGTACCGTATCGCTGAAAAATCAGATCGACAGCGCTATCCTGACTACACCTGCAGTAGACAATGCATTACTGTCTTCAGCAGAAGCAGTATCCAGTGTGAATACCCGCATCCTGAGTGCTTACTTCTCTGATGTCATCAACTTTACTCCGAATTTAGCGGCCATGCTGAGCCTGCGTGTAGATAACTTCAACGGTATGCCTACTGCATATAGCGCAGAAGAAATCAAAAACCAGACTACACTGTCCCCTAAATTTGGTTTAGTGTACCAGCCGGTACTGGACAAAGTATCGATCTTCGGTAACTATATGAATGGTTTCGTAAATGTAGACCCTGTTGAGGTGGCCAACATAGACGGTACTAATAAGCATATGAAAATCTTCAGCCCGGAGCAGGCCAACCAGATGGAATTTGGTGTAAAAACAAACCTGTTCGATCAGAAAGTATCCCTGACGGCGAGCTATTACGATATCCGTGTAAGCAACAAAGTAATGTCTGATCCTAATAACGTAAACAACTCCATCCAGGGTGGTGAAGTATACAGTAAAGGGGTAGAATTCAGCTTACTGGCACACCCGATCGCAGGCATGAACATCATTGCCGGGTATAGCTACAATGATAGTAAAGTGACCAAGGAAACAGAAGGTGCCGGATACCTGGGCTTACGTCCCGAAGATGCCGGTCCGCAGAGCTTATTGAACTTCTGGGCTAACTATGTAGTGCCGGAAGGCAAACTGAAACACTTCTCTGTAGGTTTCGGTCTGAACTATGCAAGCGAATACAATACCCTGAACAGATTTACAACCGGTAGCTTCACATTACCAAGCTACGTAGTAATGAATGCATCTATAGCGTACAACGCACCAAGATATACCCTGAATCTGAAAATGGATAACCTGACCAACGAGCACTATTTTGCAGGCTGGTCTACCGTTACCCCACAAAAACTGAGATCATTATCTTTGGGCGTAAGCTTTAAATTCTAATAATGAGCCCATTCAAAAAACTCATACGTAAACTACATTTATGGCTCGGATTATTATCCGGGCTTGTAGTTTTTATAATAGCCATTACCGGGTGCATTTATGCCTTCCAGGAAGAGATACAGGATGCTACACAGCCATATCGTTTTGTGGCGAAGGAAGATAAAGCATATAAATTACCTACAGAGCTCCTGCCCATTGCTCAGGCACAATTACCGGGTAAGGACCTGCACTCCCTGAAGTATTTTGCCAAAGACCGTGCTGTAGAAGCAACCTTTTATCATTATGAGCCTACCTATTATTATGCTGTATACCTGAATCCCTATTCCGGTGAGGTGTTGAAGGTAGTAGATCGCAATGCAGGCTTTTTCCGCTTTATACTGGACGGACACTTTTATCTCTGGTTGCCGCCAGCCATTGGTCAGCCGGTTGTAGCCGTATTTACCCTCATTTTTTTCGTGATGGTTATATCCGGGATCGTGCTTTGGTTTCCTAAAAACAGGGCTGCCTGGAAACAAAGAGTATGGTTTCGCTGGAAAGAAACCACCAAATGGCGCCGTAAGAATTATGACCTGCACAATATTGTAGGCTTCTATGCCTCTTTTGTAGCCCTTATTTTTGTGATTACCGGACTGGTATGGGGTTTTCGATGGTTTGCCTATGGCTATTATAAAATGATGGGTGGTGAAAAAAGCCTGGTTTATGAAGAACCGCTTTCAGCAAAGAATCGACAGGTATCGGGCGATGCACCTATGATCGATCAGCTGTACGGAAAAATATTCCTTAACCAGCCGGCTATAGCTACTGCAGAGTTTCATCCGCCAGCCAGCGACAGTGCCAGCATGGAAGTCGCCACCAATTCGGAGGTCGGTACTTACTGGAAAACCGATTACCGCTTTTTTGATCAGTATAGCGGAGCTGAACTATCTGTAGGTCATGTTTACGGCCGTCAGCAAGATGCAAAGGTCGCAGATAAGGTGATGCGGATGAACTATGATATCCATACCGGAGGCATCTGGGGCATACCCGGCAAGTTGCTCGCTTTTTTTATGAGCCTGCTGATTGCTACATTGCCTGTTTCCGGAGTGATGATCTACATCGGACGAAAAAAGAAACAAAAGAAAACCGTGCCTGCAAAGGCTCGTCAATAAACAACAAACAAAAACAGGAACAGAATAGTCTTTTGGCTATTCTGTTTTTTTATGCTTCTTTTGTCTTCTTTTTACCAGATTATGAAGGCTTCCCGGTCCAGACCCATTCAGAAAATACTCATTATCCGCTTTTCTTCCATCGGAGATATAGTGTTGACCACACCGGTTATACGGAGTGTAAAGCGCAAATATCCCGATGCAGAACTGCACTATTTGGTGAAGAAGCAATTTAAGAGCGTACTAGCGGGCAATCCGCACATTGACCATATTCATGTATTGTCCGAGGATCTGCAGCAGAATATTACGGAGCTGAAAGCCCTGGATTTTGATGTAGTGATCGACCTGCACCATAACCTGCGTACCCTTAGGGTCAAGAAAGCCCTGAATGTACGCCGCACCTATACCTTCCCGAAGCTGAATGTGCAGAAATGGCTGTATACCAATTTTAAATGGAATACTTTGCCGCCTACAAGTATTGTAGAGCGCTATTTTGCCGCCGTAAAGCCCCTCAATGTAGTGAATGATGGCCAGGGGCTGGATTTCTTTATAGCGCCGGAACAGGAGACCAAAAGAGAAGATATTCCTATGGGGCACTGGATGGGCTATGTAGCCTGTGTGATCGGAGGGTCTTTCGAAACCAAACAGTTTCCTGCGGAAAAATGGAGGGCATTTATTGAAGCCTGTCCGTACCCGGTCATACTGCTGGGTGGTCCTGACGATGCAGCACTGGCTGCGGAAATAAAAACCGTAGACCCGGTAAAAGTATATGATGCCTGCGGCAAATTTAACCTCATTGAGTCGGCCGATCTGGTGCGAAAGGCGAGGGTAGTCGTAAGTAATGATACAGGTTTAATGCATATAGCGGCGGCCTTTCAGAAAAAAATGGTAACTTTGTGGGGCAATACCACCCCCTGGTTGGGAATGTTTCCCTATTATGGGGCTAATAACCTGCAGACGACAGTTAGTCCGCAGTTCACCATCGCAGAGGTAAACGGGCTATCCTGTCGCCCCTGCAGTAAGATCGGATTTCATCAATGTCCGAAAAAACATTTCAAATGTATGAACCAGATAGATGTGGCAAAGGTTGTAGCCGATGTACACACATTCTGGAAGGATTAAATCAACAGATTTATGCAAAATTAATTTGTTGATATAAAAATATTGTTTAATTTTGCGCAAAATTTTTGGAGCATGTTTGCAGTTGTAACAATAGCAGGACAGCAGTTCAGAGTTGCTAAAAACGATGAACTTTATGTACACCGTCTTATCGGAAACGAAGGCGATAAAGTAGAATTTTCTGATGTCTTAATGACAGGAACCGAAGGTAATATTACTGTAGGGAGCGCGGTTAAATCTGTAATCAAAGCAGAAATCGTTAGTCATGAAAAAGGCGATAAAGTCTTGATTTTCAAGAAAAAACGTCGCAAAGGATATCAAAAATTAAATGGTCACCGTCAATCGCTGACTAAAATCAAGATCCTGGATATCGCTTAATTTGCGATCCGGTTTCTACATTTGTATTAACATTTAAAAGAACTTAAGCAATGGCACATAAGAAAGGTGAAGGTAGCGTAAAAAATGGTCGCGACTCTCGCAGCAAACGTTTAGGCGTTAAAATTTTCGGTGGTCAACCAGCCATCTCTGGTAACATCATTCTGCGTCAACGTGGTACTCAATACCACCCTGGTACTAACGTAGGTCTGGGTAAAGATTTTACTATCTACGCTTTAACTGACGGTATCGTTGAATTCAGAAAAACCAGAACTAAAACTTTGGTATCTGTTAGCGAAGTGGTTGCAGAAGCTTAAGCATAAATTTGCTTAAATAATATAATTGCCATATATTTGAACTTAATATAATAAAAGTCGAACTTTTTTTATTTCTAACCCACAAAAATTGTAAGTATGGCAACTACTAAAAAAACTGCAAGTGCAGCAGCACCTAAGAAGGCTGCGCCCAAAAAAGCAGCGGCTCCTAAAAAAGCTGTAGCAAAGAAAGCGGCAGCGCCTAAAAAGGCAGCAGCTCCCAAAAAAGCGGCGGCTCCTAAGAAAGCCGTAGCTAAAAAAGCAGCAGCACCTAAGAAGGCTGTAGCTAAAAAAGCGGCAGCTCCTAAGAAAGCTGTAGCTAAAAAAGCAGCGGCTCCTAAGAAGGCCGTAGCACCCAAAAAAGCAGCAGCTCCTAAGAAAGCTGTAGCTAAAAAAGCCGCCGCTCCTAAGAAAGCAGCAGCACCAAAAAAAGCAGCAGCACCTAAGAAGGCAGCAGCTCCCAAAAAAGCCGTAGCAAAGAAAGCAGCAGCTCCTAAGAAAGCCGCCGCTCCTAAAAAAGCTGTAGCGAAAAAGAAATAATTTTAAATTTTACATTTTTTTAAATGCTATCCTGCAACAGGATAGCATTTTTTTTGCATTTTGTACGTTATATGTATTATATGACCCTCCGATACCTGATTTACACCCTTGTGTTGCTGCTGGCTATTTGTAACAGCATCAGTACTTTTGCGCAACATATTTATGGTACTGTATATGACGAAGGCCTAGGTGTTGAAGGTGCTGTGGTCACTAATAACAATTCCGGTGCAGTAAGCATCAGTGATGCCAAAGGGATGTATCGCCTCTCTTTCCGGCCCGGAGACTCTGTAAGCGTACGCATGCTGGGGTACCAGGATGTAGTACTCAAAATACCGGCAACACAAAAAGGTGATTTCTTTCGCAATATATCCCTGGAACCCTTTACCAATATGCTTTCCGAAGTAGTGGTCAGCGGACTCACTCCATACCAGAAAGACTCGATTGCCCGCAGAAATCTGTACGGACAAGCCTTGTCCAGGGAGTGGGTGTCTGGAGGAGCAGCAGTTTTTCACCCGATGAGCTTCCTGGCGCAGAAGGTGTCCCGTAAAGCCAAGCAGCGCCGGAATTTTCAGCTGAATTATACCGGTTGGGAAAACCAGAAATTCATAGATACACGGTACAGTAAAGAGTTTGTAGCCACGGTGGTTCCGCTTTCTGGCGACACGCTAGCCTACTTCATGAATGCCTACCCCATACCCGCAGACTTTGCCCGTGCAGCCACAGAACTGGAGCTGAAAATGTGGATCAAGTATAACTATTTGGAATGGAAAAAAGGGCCACACATACCCGCTGTAACCCCACAACCAGCATTGAAAGATGAATAGATTACTCCTGCTGTTGACAATATTGCTGCTGGCTATTCAGGCAGGAGCACAGAAAACCCTGAGCGGTGTAGTTCAGGACCTGGAAAAGTCCGAACCCGTACCATATGTAACCCTCGTCAATCTGCGTACAGATATAGCCACACAGGCTGGTGCAAAAGGGGCTTTCAGCCTGGAGGCCAAAGCCGGAGACCGCATCAGCATTAACCGTCTGGGAATAGAACCAATTGTATTTACGGTAACTGAAGAGATGTTCAGTGCTTACCAGAGAATTATTGTCCAGTATACCATCGGTACCTTGGCAGAGGTAGATGTAACCGCACTTACCCCTTACCAGCGAGATTCCCTGTACCGCGATAGCCTGTACCGGCCCACATTGACCCGTAAAAAAGATAAGGCCGAAGTCATAATTACACCTGTAGGTATACTCATTACCAATCCCGTCTCGTCCTGGGTGCAATACCTGGTGCCGAAGACCCGGCAGAAATGGAAATTCCAGAAGAATTTTGCACAATGGGAAGCACAGAAGTTTACAGAGACGGTTTATACTCCTGAACTTGTAGCCAGTATTACGGGCTTGAAGGGTGATAGCTGTGCATATTTCATGAATGCATATCCGATACCTGTCCAAATGGCCAGGACTGCAAAAGAAACAGAATTGAAATGCTGGATAAAGGCTAATTATGCCGATTGGAAGCAGAATGGCGCAACGGTGTTAATAAAGTGAAAAATATGAACCAGTTATGATGTAAAACGTATGAATTACGATATTTTTACAGCTTACAGTTCACATTACTCCTGAAAATATGCCTTATATAAAATCTTTATCAGCTATCGGCCTTTGCCTGCTGTTTGCCGCAGCCAGTCATCCAGCCATAGCTGCCGACAAAGACAAGAAGAAAAAAGAAAAGAAAAAAGATGAGTCCGCAGTTATTGATACTTTAATAGCGCCTATTCCGATGAACCGTCAGATGTTTGCCGGTAAGGTAACTCAGGCCATCAGAGGTATTGATGCGAAGGATGGTGCTACCGATAAAGTGGTGTACATGGAAGACCCGGTGAAGTCTAAGGTACTGACCCAGACCTTCCTGGTAGACGCCCCTTTACTGCTGATCAAAATAGAAAATTCTACGGCAAGTCATGCCAATAAAATCCGTTATGAAAGAGCATTGGCCGACAGGCTCAATGGTTTTCGTACCTATACCGGAGGAGATCCGGACGTGATCTATTATAAACGCCTGATGAAAAACTTCGAAGACCTGATGAATGCAGAGATCGGAGGTAAGGCACTCGAGTTTGTAAAAGCTAATGCCAATATATACACACTGGAAAATTTAGACCTGCTGGAAAACAATACAGAGGCTAAAGCATTCCTATATGAAAAAATAGGAGTTGAGCAACCGGAAATGATGATCAAACGCCTGGGCGAATTCTCCCGCGAATCATATGCCGATCCGGTGATCGCAGCAGCAGCAAAAGTGGCGCCGAGTACCATTATGAGCTATGCAGCACCTACCTCAAAATACACGAATGTCATCCGTCGTAATAAGGATCAATTAGTACAAACGATTGTAAAGATTGTAGACCAGTCCAAGAAACCGTTTAAAGTACTGCCTTTTCTGAACCAGATCAATGATGGCAGCAAAACCATTGCACAGATCGATCAGATCGCGCAGAATGATGATGCTTATTTCAAAAGCCTGGTAGAGCTGAAGACATCCGGCAAAGCCTGGTCTGAAGTAGCTATAGATGAAGAGATTGCTTATCGCGCACTTAAATATGTGCGTACCGTAAATGAATTGCATGAAAAGGCTGATGCCGTACGATTCAAGTCTGTAGAAGGTTTTAACCCTTCAGAGTATTACTTTATGCTCCTGGGTGGCCAGACCAACGAAATTTATACCAGTTCTTACCTGGGTATCTTTAAGCGTATGATGGCCAAGATGGGTACCGCTTCAAGCTATGAGCTGCTGGAAAAAGTGCGCATGTCTCACTTCCGTACCTTTATCCGTATGGCGGCCGGGTATAATACATTATCTACTTTCCTGACCAGCATGACCGAGGATCAGAAAACGACGCTGATGCGCTCTTTCGTAGCTAACCTGGAGAACGGTGGCCGTAAAGAACTGGCCGATGCGGTAGATGTAGCAGATGCCTTCGGTAGCCTGAATAACCCTGAGCTGATTACCTTCCTGAAAGACGAAGTAAAATCCAACTACGAGCGCGTATATAAAGACAAATCCATTCCTGCAGATAATCGTGAGAAAGGGGTGATCGTATACGGCCTGCTGGGTACGATCTTTAACAATGCATCCGATGCAGGACAGCTGCAGGAAAGCGTAAGCGAAATTCCACCGATCAATTTTGTAGATTATAATTCTCTGGTTGATAAAGACGGTAAAGTAATACAGCAGGTATTCTTCTACGGAGATGAAGACGGTAAGATTTCATACGGCAGCTTCCTGACCAACTTCCGCAATAAAAACTGGAAAATAGATGAGTCCAACCCGGACTGGATTACAATTACCTCACTTATCGGTAAACCAACAGTGATCTACGCCAATCGTCCGCTGGAAGAGCCTAAGGATGAAGAAGCGCAAAACAAATTATATGCATACCTGGATGCCAATGAGATCTATCCGACCATCGTCATTCACCGCGGCCACAGTTATCACCTGGATGGTTCCCTGAAGAACCTGACCCCAAAAGTGAAAATCGTGATGCTGGGCTCCTGTGGCGGGTTTCATAACCTCGCCAATGTACTGGACAAAGCACCGGATGCCAATATCATTTCTACCAAACAGGTGGGTTCTTATCGCATCAATGAGCCAATCATCAGAGAGCTGAATGCACCGATACTGAAAGGGGAAAATGTTGACTGGCTGGCGATGTGGAAGAATCTGGGTACAGAATTTTCTGCCAAATCAGTTGGTGATAAAGACCTGTTCAGTGACTACATTCCACCAAACCGCAACCTGGGTGCAATCTTCATTAAAGCATACCGCAAAATGGAGCTGAGCCAGGAAGGCTGATCTAATTTAAAATAACAAAACAAAAAGGTTCTGAGTCTCGCATTCAGAACCTTTTTTTGTACCTTTCTGAGAAAAATATTACATGGCTAAAAGCAATAAAATCAAACTTTCCAAAATCAGTACCCGCGCACCGGAAGGCCTCAGCAAGGAGCAGACAAAGAAAGAATTGTTTAAGATACTCGAAGAGATAGAAGAGCTGCAGAACCTGCTCTATGCCGAGCATCAGCACAGCCTGCTCATCATTATCCAGGGCATGGATGCCAGCGGCAAAGACGGTCTGGTACGTGATGTGTTTAATTACGTCAATCCGAGTGGGGTGGTGGTACATTCGTTTAAAGTGCCTACAGAGGAAGAGCTATCGCATGATTTTCTTTGGCGCATTCACAATAAAGTACCCGGAAAAGGTATGATCCATGTGTTTAACCGATCTCATTACGAAGATGTACTGGTAACCCGCGTGCATGGATGGTGTGATGATGAGCTAGCCGCAAAACGAATGAAAGCCATCAATCATTTTGAAACATTACTGCAGGAACATAATAACACCATAGTCCTGAAATTCTATCTGCATATATCACCGGAGGAACAATTGATCCGCCTGAAAGAAAGAATGAGTATACCCAGCAAAATGTGGAAGTACAATGCCAATGATATAGTAGAGTCACAAAGCTGGAAGCATTATATGGCCTATTATGAAGATGTATTTGCCCATTGCAGTGAGGTGCCCTGGCATATCATCCCTGCAGATCAGAACTGGTACAAAAGCCACACTGTAGCCAGCATCATCCACAAGACCCTGAAAGACCTGAAGATGGAATATCCGGGTTTGAAAAAGTAACACTGACTGGGCGTCCGTACTGTACAGATCGCTCAAAATGGCCTTATAAATCCGGCGTTACAAAAATCATTGGCTCGGTCGATAAAGTCGGAAACCACTGTTTGAACGAAGTGAGTCTGGTTTGCGCCCGACCGACACATTGATTTTTAGCCAGGGATTTATACAGCCTTGATTTTTTGGCGCTACCTTTTGCATCAAGGCAAAAGGTAGCAACAGATATAAATGGAATGCCTAAAAATATAATGCTAATCTTTGTTTCCTTTAAGCGGATACTCAGTATAGGTTAAATGATATAATTATGGGATATTACCTGACCTTTTTTACCGGCCTCGTTATTTTGTTTATTGCATTTCTTTGCCTGGGAAATTCGACACGCTTCCTGAACAATGGTATAAGGACTACAGGCAAAGTCGTTGAAATATTTGTAAATGAGGATAGTGACGGAGATACCTACAGTCCCGTATTTGAGTTTACAGATCTGCAACAACAGGTGATCCGCTATAAATACTATGTCTCCTCTTCACCCGCATCGTGGGATGTAGGCGATGAGGCTAATCTGATATACAATCCCAACAATCCGGAAGAGGTGAAAATCTGCACCTATTACGGGCTCTATGGTATAGCTGTAACGTTTGTCGCTATAGCCATGCCCTTCCTGGTCATCGGTGGAGGGTATATCCTTTATACCTACCGTAACCGATAGCGCTTTGGTCGCATCGTTTCATGCTCCTCTCTGATTCGGATCTTATGCTGTAGATGCGATCAGAAACAGCGTAAAATCTATGCACAAATGTGTATAATTAAGCCCGTATTCCGTAAGCAAAATAGTATTTTTGTTACCGTATTATGGCAAAGAAAACAGCAAGCGAAACCCCGCTGATGAAGCAGCACGGAGAAATTAAAAGCCGGTATCCCGATGCTATTTTATTGTTCCGTGTAGGAGACTTTTATGAGACCTTTGGTTCCGATGCAGTAGTGGCTGCAAAGGTATTGGGCATAACCCTTACCAAAAGAGCTAATGGTTCTGCGACTTTTATAGAGTTGGCAGGCTTTCCGCATCATGCGCTGGACACTTACCTGCATAAGCTGGTAAAGGCCGGTTATCGCGTGGCCATCTGCGATCAGCTGGAAGATCCCAAAACAGTAAAGGGTATTGTGAGGCGTGGGGTAACAGAACTGGTTACACCAGGTGTCGCCACCAATGACCGCCTGCTGGATAATAAGACCAACAACTTTCTTGCTGCCGTACATATCGACGATAAAGAGTCCGGCATTGCCTTTATAGACATCTCTACCGGTGAGTGCTTTGTTGCCCAGGGCAACCTGGAGTATATGGATAAACTCCTGCAGAGCTTCCAGCCATCAGAAGTACTGATCGCTAAAGGTAAGCAGAAAATATACAGAGAAGAACTGGATCAGAAGTACTATTCCTATGCACTGGAAGACTGGATATTTCAGCACCATTATGCCTATGAATTGCTGACCAAACATTTTGAAACACAGTCCCTGAAAGGGTTTGGTGTAGAAGACTGGCAACCGGCAACCATTGCCGCCGGAGCCGCATTCCACTATTTTAAAGATACCGAGCATCCGCACCTGCAGCATCTTACCACACTGCAGCAGATCAATGCTGCTGCCTTTTTATGGATGGACCGCTTTACTATACGTAATCTCGAATTGTTACAAAGTCCGTCGGAGAACGGTTATACACTCCTGGGCAGTATAGACGAGACCATCACCCCGATGGGCGCTCGTATGCTCAAACGCTGGTTGATATTCCCTTTGGTAGACCTGCAACAGATTCGTCAGCGCCATAATATGGTAGAAGCCTTATTTACTGCAGCAGATCTGAACAACGAGATTCGGCAGCACCTCAAATCTATAGGAGATATTGAGCGACTGGTGGCAAAAGTGCCCCTGAAAAAAATCAATCCGCGCGAAGTCGTGCAGCTCGCCCGCAGCCTGCAGCATACCGATGCCATTAAAGCACTGGAGGTAAGTGAGCACAGCATAGCCATACAGCAATTGCTGGCGTCTGTAGAAGATACACAATCCATACAGGACATCATCAAAGAGTATATCAAAGAAGATCCTGCGGTATCGATACAGAAAGGAAATGTGATCTGCGATGGCCTGCATGAAGAGCTGGATAACCTGCGCCAGATTGCCTTTCATGGCAAGGAGTACCTGGCACAGATACAGGAAACAGAGAGTGCCAAAACCGGCATCCCTTCCCTTAAAATTGCCTTCAATAACGTATTCGGGTATTACCTCGAAGTGACCAATACGCATAAAGATAAAGTGCCTGCAGAATGGATCCGTAAGCAAACGCTGGCCAATGCCGAGCGGTATATTACACCCGAACTGAAAGCGTACGAAGAAAAGATATTGGGTGCCGAAGAAAAAATACTGGCGCTGGAAGCACAGCTGTATGAATTCCTGCTGGATAAATTACAGTTGTCTTTAAAGACCATGCAGCATAATGCGCAGATCATTGCGCAGATTGATTGTCTGCAATCGCTGGCTACTATTGCCAAGCGCCATAATTATGTGCGTCCCGAAATGGAAGACAGTGCCGTACTGGATATCAAAGCCGGCCGTCACCCTGTGATAGAGCAGCATTTGCCGCCGGGAGAAGAGTATGTACACAATGATGTATTGCTGGATAAAGAGACACAACAAATCATTATCCTTACCGGGCCCAATATGAGTGGTAAGTCGGCCTTACTGCGCCAGACCGCCCTGATTACGCTCATGGCGCATATGGGTAGTTTTGTGCCCGCAGGTAAAGCCGTTATCGGCCTGACTGATAAAATCTTTACCCGTGTTGGTGCCTCCGATAACCTGAGTGGAGGAGAGTCGACCTTTATGGTGGAGATGAATGAGACCGCCAGTATTATCAACAACCTTAGTACCCGCAGTCTGGTGCTCTTAGATGAGATCGGTCGTGGTACCAGCACCTACGATGGTATTTCCATTGCCTGGTCTATTGTAGAATTTATACAACAGCATCCCAATAAAGCAAAAACCATCTTCGCAACCCACTATCATGAGCTGAACGAACTGGAGCATAAGCTGGAGGGCGTAAAGAACTACCACATCACCCACAAAGAAACGGGCAATAAGGTCATTTTCCTGCGCAAGCTGGCACCTGGTGGCAGCCGCCACAGCTTTGGTATACAGGTAGCTAAAATGGCCGGAATGCCGAATGGCCTGACCAAGCGTGCCGACGAAATACTGGCGATTCTGGAAGAGAAGAATAAAGACGATGGAATGGGTAAGAAGATGAAGCAGATACATACCGATACCTTCCAGTTGAATATTTTCGATGGGCTGTCTACCGATCTGAACCGGATCAAAGAGATCCTGTTTGAGACCGACATCAATACCCTCACACCCGTTGAGGCTTTGATGAAACTGAACGAATTGAAGAACGTCATAAAAGTATACCAGGATTAAGCAATGGATTATTTCAGCAATGAGCTATATGAGCAGGAAACATTTGACCGGCGCAGTATGCCGCAGGGAGAGTATGAGGGCTGTACCTTCCGCTCCTGCGAGTTCAGCAATGCAGTACTGAACGGTTATAAGTTTATCGATTGCACATTTATCTCCTGCAACCTGAGTATGGCTACACTGGTGCAAACTGTATTGCATAAAGTAAAGTTTGAGTCCTGCAAATTGCTGGGCCTGCATTTCGAATCCTGCAGCCCGATAGGGATGACGCTTGCTTTTGAGCAATGTATTATGGACCATACCTCCTTCTACAAAACCAAATTGCCGCAAACCAATTTTATCTCCTGCTCACTGGCAGAGGCCGACTTTACCGGGGCCGATTTCAAAGGCTCCGTATTCCGGGATTGTGACCTGCGCATGGCTCATTTTGAACAGACCAACCTCGAGAAAGCAGACCTGAGCAGCTCTATTAATATATCCTTGGACCCCAATAAAAATCAGCTTAAAAATGCCGTGTTCAGCATGCATAATCTTCCGGGACTGCTGGCTGTATACAAGATAAAAATCCGCTAAGTATCAAGTATATATTTTTTCAGTCTTGAGTAAAATATGCCCGTCCTTTTAGCCTTCACAACAATACAGACGGATAAATTGAAGTATCTATTTCAGATTTTTAACTTTTTGCTTTTGCATGTTGCAATATAATTTCCGCTTACATTTGTGCCATTAATCTCCCGCAATGGCAAGCCTCCTCATTATAGACGACGAAGAAAAAGTAAGACAATTAATGGCCCGTATACTGGGCCTTGAAGGTATGGATGTACTACAGGCTGGCGATGCGAAGAGCGGTCTGCATAAACTATCCCATGCCGATATAGATGTGGTGCTGTGCGATGTAAAACTGCCCGATGCCAGTGGTGTGGCTTTATGCGAACAAATAAAGAAACAATACCCACTGGTCGAAGTTATTCTGCTCACCGCCTATGGCAATATACCGGATGGGGTGCAGGCAATCAAAAACGGAGCATTCGATTACATCACCAAAGGTGACGATCAGCACCGCATCATACCATTGGTCAATAAAGCCCTTGATAAAGTAGCGCTCGCCAAACGTGTGCAGCAGCTAGAGGCACAGGTAGGAAAGAAGTATTCCTTTGACAGCATATTGGGTACCTCAAAACAGATTGCCGATGCCATATCCCTGGCCCGTAAAGTGTCCCAGACCGATACGACCGTTTTACTGCTCGGAGAAACCGGCACGGGTAAGGAAGTATTTGCACAGGCCATACATTACAACAGCGATCGCCGCGATAAGCCATTTGTAGCCATCAACTGTGCCGCATTCGGAAAGGAATTGCTGGAAAGTGAATTGTTCGGATATAAAGCAGGGGCCTTTACCGGCGCACTCAAAGACAAGAAAGGCTTATTCGAAGCAGCTGACCAGGGTACACTTTTCCTGGATGAAATAGGAGAAATGGAACTTGCCCTGCAAGCCAAACTATTACGGGTACTGGAGACCGGCACTTTTATTAAAGTCGGTGATACCAACCCCACAAAAGTATCAGTACGCATTATTGCCGCAACCAACCGGAACCTGGAGGAAGCGGCTGGACAAGGTACTTTCCGTTCCGATCTGTATTACCGTCTGTCAGTGTTTGCCATTCCATTACCCTCACTACAGGAGCGTAAAAAGGATATAGGACAGATTGCAACGCACTATGCGGAAACTTTTGCTGCCAAGATCAATAAACGCACTATCCGTTTGTCTGAAACATATATACAAGCCCTGGAACAACACCAATGGAAGGGAAATATACGCGAACTGAAAAACGTGATTGAGCGTAGTGTGATCCTTGCAGATAGTGATGTATTAGATACCGCAACTTTACCTTACGAAATTGTACACAGCACTACAGCAGCCGTAAAATCAGTATCCGGTTTTGCACTGTGCCATGTAGAAGAAATGCACATTCGTAAAGTATTGCAGCATACCAAAGGTAATAAGGCCGAAGCGGCCCGATTGCTCGGCATCGGTATTGCAACCCTTTACCGTAAAATAGAAGAATACAAGATTTCCTAAATTTCTTTTACCGTATAACAATCTCATTCTGAGAAAGAGCCTATCATTTTGATAGGCTCTTTTCTTTTGTGTTACGGCTGTAGAATATTAAAATGCTGATTTTCAATACATTGTAATGTGTTTGTTTCTTTTGGCATTGTATTGGCATATACCATTTTGTACTAAACACAATACAATACATGACTCATTGTAAACATTCTATTCCTGCGGTAAAACGCAGGCCTTTAAGATCCGGCCCGGCCGCTCAAGCCTTTGCAGGAATGATAGCCCTGGCCTGGTGCCTGGTATTTATACTGGGATTGATCACACAAATTTTTTCCACTTGAAATTCATTATATGCTTAGCCCGGTTTTATTCCTGAGTCTGCTCCTCTGCTTTGCCTTGCTGTTTAAGGCTATTAGCTTTTTTGAAAAAATATAATATCATGATGATCGCATTATTCATCTTATCCCTGCTGGTCTTCGCATACATCTGTTATGTATTGCTGAAACCCGAACGATTTTAAAATTATTAAGATATAAGCCTTAGCTGCTTTAACTCCTGAATTATGAACACTGAAATAATGGGCATACTGGCGACCTTCCTGATCGCACTTTTACTGGCCCTGCCCCTGGGCAGATACATAGCCAGGGTATATGCCGGAGAAAAAACAAAGATGGATTTTCTCTTTAACCCCCTGGACCGGCTTCTGTACCGCATCAGCGGCATTGATGCCAAACGGGAAATGAACTGGAAGCAGCATATGATGGTTATGCTCACCATCAACCTGATCTGGGTATTGATGAGTATGGTGATCCTGATGTGCCAGCAATGGCTGCCCCTCAACCCGGATCATAACCCCAATATGCCGGCCGATCTGGCTTTTAATACCAGCATATCTTTTGTAGTCAACTGTAACCTGCAGCACTACTCCGGAGAGAGTGGGGTGAGCTACCTGAGCCAGATGTGGCTGATGTTCCTGCAATTTGTCAGTGCCGCAACTGGTATGGCCGCAGTAGTCGTATTGTTCAAAGCCTTTAAGGCCCGCAGTACCACACAGCTCGGCAATTTCTACACCTATTTTGTCCGTTCCTGCACCCGTATATTATTACCTTTATCTTCAATCCTGGCTATAATTGTCCTCTTCAACGGTACACCCATGACCTTTGAAGGAAAACAGGAAATGATTGGTCTTCAGGGAGATAGCGTAGCGGTCTCTACTGGCCCTGCCGCCGCTTTTGTAGGCATTAAACATGTCGGAACCAACGGTGGAGGCTTCTTTGCGGCCAACTCCGCACACCCCTTAGAGAACCCCAATTACCTGACCAATATGGCAGAGATGGTAGGACAATTGATCATACCACTCGCGATGATCTTCGCATTCGGTTATTTTATACAACGCAAACGCCTTTCCTGGATGATCTTTGGCGTAATGACCATCGGTTTCCTGATGCTGGCTATCCCCAATGTAATGCAGGAAATGAATGGTAATCCAGCACTGACAACCAGAGGTCTGAATGCTGCTATGGGGGCCATGGAAGGTAAGGAAGTCCGCTTCGGCGCCGCTGCCAGTGGCTTCTGGAGTATTGTGACTACCGTAATTTCCACAGGCTCTGTCAATGCCATGCACGATAGTACCATGCCACTTTCCGGTATGAATGAAATGCTGGCTATGATGATCAATGCCTTTTACGGAGGCTGCGGTGTAGGTCTGCTCAACTTTTTCATCTTTATCATACTGGCCGTATTTATCAGTGGGCTGATGGTAGGGCGTACACCCGAATTTTTAGGTAAGAAAATAGAAGCACGTGAAATGAAAATTGCGATGATCATCGCCTTACTGCATCCGCTGCTGATTCTTGCCGGTACTGCCTTAACAGTCGCTATGCCTGCACTGGGACGAGCCACAGTGGCCAATCCCGGCTACCATGGATTCAGCGAGATCCTGTATGAATTTACCTCCTCTGCCGCCAATAACGGCAGCGGGTTCGAAGGGTTGGGAGATAATACACCCTGGTGGAATATCGCAACCGGTGTGGTGTTGCTGCTGGGTCGCTTCCTGCCGATTATTGGCCCGGTCGCGATTGCGGGTATGCTTGCAGAGAAGAAATATATACCTGAAGGCAATGGTACCCTGCGTACCGATACCGGCACATTTGGTATGATGGTCTTCGCCGTTATTGTGATCATCACCGCTTTGTCCTTCTTTCCTACATTGGCTTTAGGCCCGCTGGCAGAGCATTTCTCCATGCCTTAGCACAGTACTTATTCATCATTATACTATTTAAATCAAGCGTCATGAACACCGCGCAACATAAAGGATTATTCCAGGCAGC
>Ga0256908_1000084_pt1 | contig 59234 bp, 62 predicted proteins | sample MC6MC0761MT_FD_186331 | JGI IMG/M metagenome (GOLD analysis project Ga0256908, IMG submission 186331) | Metatranscriptome of enriched soil aggregate microbial communities from Iowa State University, Ames, United States - MC6-MC0761-MT... | ecosystem: Environmental > Terrestrial > Soil >... | reverse complement strand
CTCTTGCAGCTTAATATCGAAGTATAGTAGATCAAGCGTTTTCCCGAAGATTTCAGTAAGGAAGCAAGATATTCCACAATCGCTCTGTTCTGCGGCGTTTGATCATGGGATATAGGAATGCGGAAATAAGGCTTTAGACACTTCGGCTAAAGCTCGAAAACCTTAGAAGATAAGCTGGAAGTTGGGTGTCTGCTCTCTGCTTTCAGTCGAAAACCAATAGTAGAATAAGCATGTAGAAAGCAGCTTTTTGATGATGCACAAGCCTACAATGTTGATTATGGACATACTTTAAACTTAGATATCGACAGCCATTGTGACCTGATTGGTTCCGATGCAGAACTTGCCAGTGCGTTTAGTAATTTAATTACCAATGCGATTAAATACACTCCAAAAGGTGGCACCGTTACAATCGGCTGGCATGATGACAGTGAACATGGTTATTTTACCGTTGAAGATACCGGGATCGGGATTGACCCAAAACATATTCCACGTTTAACTGAACGCTTTTATCGCGTAGACAGTGCACGAAGCCGTCAAACGGGTGGAACAGGTTTAGGGCTAGCTATTGTGAAGCATGTTTTAATGCAACATAATGCTTACTTAGAAATTGATTCTAAAGAAAATCAAGGGTCTATTTTTAGAGTGGTTTTTCCCAAAGAGCGCCTTGATTTTGCAGGTTAATATTTGTTTTTTGATTAATTCTAATGAAACTATTTTTAGATTGTGAATTTAATGGCTTTGGCGGTGAATTAATTTCACTGGCATTGGTTGACGAGAATAATCAGCATTTTTATGAAGTTTTAGAATGCTTAGACCCAATTACTTGGGTTAAAGACCATGTCATGCCTCGTTTAAATCGAAAACCGATTCCCTTAGCGCAATTTCAAAGTCGCTTACAGATTCATTTATCTCGATATACAAGTCTTGAAATTGTGGCAGATTGGCCTGAAGACTTTGCCTTATTTACCCGTAGTCTTATGCTTTCAGCTGGGAAATGTATCCAAACACCTCCGCTCACCATGCAGTTATGGATGCAGGATCCAATCGAAACCCATGTTGCCTCTGAAAATCCACACAATGCATTAGCAGATGCACACGCTTTAAAGCTGTCTTATTTCAATGCCTATCATCTTTGATTTATTCTAAAAATAAAACCAATTTATATAACGGGCTCTTTAAATTGCGACTTATACCGGAATTCTTACATTAATTTTCTAAGAAATTCTTCATTATATCGTTATATTCATGCACTTATTTAAGATGCTATAAGGCTTTAGACTCGGTGACTCTCTACAACAGAAAGTACACCTCATGATAGAATAAGCAAATTAAACGGTATGCCCTAAAGCTTCACCCATCACTACAATAGAATTAGCTTTAAACTGTTCATCCCAAGTAATTTTATTCTGTTCAAACAATACAACTGCGGTTGAACCTAAATAAAAACGTCCAAGCTCAGCACCCTTTTCTAAGGCCAAATCGTGCTGGTTTAACTCTAAACGCCCTGTTGGTTTTACTTTACCAGTTGCCACAGTTTCAATTCCTGCAACAATCATTGCCCCCACTAGAACAACGGCCATACGTCCTAATTCGGTATCAAACAAACATACCATACGCTCATTACGCGCAAATAAACCTGGAATATTCTCTGCTGTAGTTTGGTTTACAGAAAACAATTCACCGGGGATATACAAAGTTTCTGTCAACGTTCCTGCAAATGGCATATGAACACGGTGATAATCACGTGGTGATAAATAAACCGTGGCAAATTCACCATTGATAAATGGTGTAGCCAATTGTGGGTCGCCAATCAGTTTGTCTACAGAAAAACTTTGGCCTTTGGCCTGAAATACATCACCATCTTTAATTTTACCCAACTGAGAAATTGCACCATCTGCTGGAGAGACAATACTGGTCTGATCTACATCTATCTCTCGCACACCATCTTTTAAAGCACGGGTAAAAAATTCATTGAATGATTTATATTTTAAAGCATCACTTTGCTCAGCAATAGAAAGGTCTATCCCATACTGGGCTTTAAATGCTTGAATCGCTATATTTTTAACAATTGGATTTTCACTGGCTGCAACTTTACCAACAACTCGACTGAGTTGTTGTTGTGGAATGACTTTTTGTGCTTGGATAAAAATTTGTTTTTTTAACGCTGATGTAAGACTCACGCAGGTGATTCTCCAGTAATAATTGGACTATCGAGGCGATTGCCCCACTCGCTCCACGCACCATCATAGGCTTGAATATTCCAATTCAATAACCGCCCCAAGATATAAGCCAAACCAGAACGATGATGTGATTGACAGTACACCACCACAGGCTGGTCAAATTGAAAGCCTAATTGTTCTAGACGTTGTTGCGTGCGTTCAAGAGGATGCAATTTTAAATGATTTTGACGATTAATTGCAGTACTCCATTCAAAATGTTGTGCATTTGGAATGTGACCGCCGCGTCGCGCTGCCAACCGCTGTCCCGTATACTCTTCTGAAGTTCGACAATCCCAAACTTGAATCGCTTGCTGCTCAACCTTTTGCAACAATTGAGCATATTCAATCCGGTGCTGATCAAGATGTTGTAAATTGACCGTAACCAAGGCTTCAACTTTGCTAAAGCTTTCCGCTTCCGCCGAAGTCGGATAGCCTGCTGCTAGCCACGCATGAATTCCACCATTGAGTAAGCTGGTATTATAAAAACCAAGGCAATGTAAATTCCAGATCAAACGCCCAGCCCAAGCACCACCTTCATCATCATAGACCACGACATGATGTTCTGGAGAGATGTTCAAATAGCCAATCAGCGCTTTTAAACCATCCTCATCAGGCAATAACCCTGAAGCTTGTTCTTCCTGTCGCACCAGCAGTTGCGGTTTAACATGCAATGCATGTGGAATATGTAATTGATCATACACAGAGCTACGACTTAGATCGACAATACGAATTTTGTCATGCCCTAAAAATGGCACAAGTTGTTCTGCTTCTATGAGTAATTCGAAGTTAAAGGCTGATGTAGTCATACGTTTTTCTATTTTAAGACCTTGAGCACAAATGATCTTAGCACAGTGTTTTTTACCAATATGCTGATTTTTCACATTCTTTTAGCAAAAATTCAGATATCAATTTTCACTGCTTCGACAACTTCAGGTATTTCAAAGACCTGTCGTAAGTATGCTAAGAAAGTATCGTTGTCTGTCATGGTTTTTCCGGGACTATCTGAAATTTTTGCCACTGATTGACCGTTACATTCCACCAGTTTTAACACGATATTGAGTGGGGTTTGCCCCATATCATTGGTCAAATTCGTACCAATACCAAAACTGACTTGAAAGCGATCTTTAAAGTATTGATACAACGCCCACGCACGCTCTATATCTAATCCATCACTAAACGTCAGCATCTTGGTTTTGGTATCAATTTTTAGTTTTCGGTAGTGTTGATAAGCTTTATCACCCCATTCAAATGGGTCACCACTGTCATGACGTAAGCCATCAAATAGCTTGGCAAAATACAAATCAAAATCTTGTAAGAATGCATCCATACCAACCACATCGGTCAAGGCAATGCCCAAATCGCCACGATACTCTTGTACCCATGTTTCTAAAGCAGCTTTTTGAAAATCTCTTAAGCGGACATCTAGTGCTTGGAATGCTTGTAGAAACTCATGTGCCATGGTTCCAATTGGATGAATATTTAATTCTTTTGCCAAGAGGACATTACTGGTACCTCTAAACACATTGGGTACAGCTGCATGGAAGGTCTGGATCACATGTCTTTGCCAATCTAGACTATAGCGACGACGAGTACCAAAATCTGAAACTAAAAATGGAGGAGCTTGTGTGCCTTGTTGTTGTTCAAATTTCTTTAATAATTCAACTTTGGCTTGTAGACGACGTTCACCTTCAACATAAATGTCATCATTACGAATCCGGCTAAAATAAAGTTCATTGACAATCGCCAGAACAAAAATTTCAAACATCATCGCCTGAACCATTGGGCCTTCAACCCAAATGTCTAAACGACCTTGTTCATCAATACCCGCTTTAATAAAACGACGTTTCAGTTGGAATAATTCTAAATAGTCGACAAAATCACTTTTGATAAAACGCATACTGCGTAAATATTGCAATTCATCTTCTTGGAATTTGAGTAAGCAGAGATGATCGAGCTGCTCGTTCAAATCATCCAGAATATCCGTCAGAGGATAAACCGTAGCATCTAGATTACGACAGCGAAAATGATACACACTGTGCGTTTGTGGAAATTTATGTAGCACCACTTGTAACATGGTAAATTTATATAAATCTGTATCGAGCAAGGATTGGATGATTGGCGCCATATCTATTTTAATTTCGCTATGCTGTTTTTATTAAAGCATATTTTTCACTGATATAACGTAATCATTTATAAGTGATGAACTATATTTTCAGTTAAGCTCAACATAAATCTCGGCATATTTGTTTTTTTAATTTATCTATTTATATTAGAATGCCATAAATTCTATTTTTATTCAAAAGCTTACCAATAGATTCAGCTCTACATCAATGACTTGCTCACATCATCTTACTGAGTTTTCCCTGTTAGAATAGGCTTATCATATTTTAGTCTTATTGTTTATATGCGCGCATTATTACAAAGAGTGTTAGAAGCCAAAGTCGTTGTTGAGGGTGAAACCACTGGAGAAATTCAAAAAGGAATTTTGGTTTTTCTAGGCTTAGCTAAGGATGACAATTTTGAAAAAGGTCAAAAATTAATTGATAAAATTTTGAAATATCGTTTTTTTGATGATGAGCAAGGCAAAATGGGGTGGAACGTCAGCCAAGCCAATGGCGGGATTTTATTGGTTTCTCAATTCACATTAATGGCACAAACGCAAAAAGGCTTGCGTCCAGACTTTGGACCAGCCATGCCGCCCACTGAAGCTCAAGCGCTTTATCAACAATTGGTTGATTATGCTCGATCACAATTTAAAAACGTTGAAACAGGTATTTTCGCAGCAGATATGAAAGTTCATTTGGTCAATGATGGACCAGTGACCTTTAACTTGGAAGTTGAATAATCAAAATCTTGATCTTAATCGCAATGTTTAAATCTTAAAAAGCCCGATCAGATCGGACTTTTTAAGATTATCGATTCGCTTAGCGTCCAGTCTTCTCTTTTAAGAATTGACGTGCCAATTTAATTTTGTCTTTTACTGGTTTGGGAACTTTTGGTGGAATCAGCTTAGCAACTTGGTTAAACCAGACTAGCAAACTGAAATCTCCTTCCATTTTGATGCTGCCGTTTTGCATACCCGTCATAAAAGCTGTTGGATCGCCTTTTACTAAAGTTTTTACACCTTGCTCACTGTCAGCAAACTGTAAAACAAAATCAGCTTTTTGTTCAGCACCTGAAACGGTATCAATTTGACCATTGTTCACAATAATTTGGCGTGCCACGCCCAAGTCGGTACCAATCTGAATACGGAACTGACGATCATGAGTCAATTCAATAAATTTTGGACTTGTACGAGCCAATTGTTTCATACGAAGTGCTAAACCCAATACAAGCAAATCCAGTGGATCTGTACTTGCATCAACGATTGGTAACTTCACAACTGGAATTGCAGAAAGTTTCATGACATTTAAGCCTGTTGTTTTTTAAATTAGATTCGAATTTGCTCATCCTAACATAACTGTCATTGCGTAGACATGGCTTTCAGAGCAAAGTATAAACTGAAAAAAAGGTATACCATTATGATATACCTTGGAATGTCTAAATTGATTTTTTTCGTGTAATTAAAGTCACTATTGTTATCTTAGCGTTCATATTGACTGAAGTTTTCACTCAAAACTTATTCATCTTCATAGACTGGTGTATGTTCAATATATTGACGATTTGCCAATGCTTTTTGTGCACGGCTATCTTCACGTAATAAAAGTGCAATCAATGCAGACATCGCCAACATAATCGCGGTTAAATAGCTATATGCGACCGAAATATCAAAGATGTTCTGTACACTATAACGCATTGCTTCCAAGATGCCCCAGAAGATCATGCCTGCAAACATAAACCCTAACCAATGACGATAAGGGGAAAAGAAAACGGTAGCCAACGCTGCAGCAATTAGACCGAATCCAATCAATGTTGCAAATGTTGTTGATACCATAACAACCTCCGTCAAAATGATGCCTTTTAAAAAAACCGTTTAAATAGGTGTTTCACAACAATTTCAAGCTTTATAATTTTTCTTAAATCACCTTATAGAAGCTTATGCATTGCATTATGTATAGTTTTTATGAGAAGGAAAGAGCTGTTTTCTGGTTAAACGACACACTTTGTCGCCACATTCATTTGTCATTACATTTTTTAAGAATCCTGTTTTTCTCACAATCTAATTACCATCAATCATGCAGTGTCATTACAAAAAAATACATACAGCTTTTAATACTAGAAAATCTTTTTTTAAGTTCTAAAACCAATAGTTTGATCAAGTTGTTTTATTGACCACTAATCACAGCAAAGTAATTCATTTTCAAATAAAAAATAGCGACTTAAAGTCGCTATTTGTCATGATTCTGCAATATAATCCAAGTCATTTAAGCACGTGATAAATCTTTATCATGCACACCTAAAAGATAAAGCACACCATCTAGACCTACGCTTGAAATGGCTTGATTGGCATTTTGACGAACCACAGGTTTAGCACGGAAAGCCACACCGAGCCCAGCAATTGAAAGCATTGGTAAATCATTTGCACCATCTCCAACCGCAATCGCTTGCTCAGGTGAAATCCCCATTTTCCCAACCAACTCAGTCAATAAATACGCTTTGCGTGCACCATCAACGATATGCCCTTTAACCTCACCTGTCACAACACCATTTTCAACATCAAGAATATTGGCATGCACTTCATCAATGCCCAGTTTTTCTTGAAGAAATTCAGCAAAGTACTGAAATCCCCCAGATAAAATCGCAGTTTTATAACCCAATGATTTTAGTGTCGAGATTAAACGCTCAGCACCTTCTGTCACGGTTAATCGCTCAGCAATTTGTGGCAATACTTTGGCATCAAGGCCTTTCAGTAATGCAACCCGTGCACGGAAACTTTGTTGAAAATCTAACTCCCCTTGCATTGCACGTTCAGTGATTTCAGCGACTTTATCGCCCACCCCTGCTTCTTTGGCAAGTTCGTCAATTACTTCTTGCTCAATCAAAGTCGAGTCCATATCGAAACAAACTAAGCGGCGATTACGGCGATAGGCATTGTCTTCTTGTACAGCAACATCAATATTTAATTCAGCAGAAAGCCGTAAACATGCGGCACGCATCGCCTGTGCATCAAGCATTTGCCCACTCAAGCCAAATTGAACACATGAACGCTTCAGTCCATCTTGGTCTCCGTTACGCTCGGGACGACCCGATAAACGAGTTACGGTTTCAATGTTAAAACCTTGACTTGAAACAATATTGGTCACCGCTTGCAGATGTTCGGCTGTGAGCTCTGGTGCTAAAGCGGTCACGATATAACGTGTACGCCCACCTTCACTCACCCATTGGTCATATTCTGCGCCTGAAATCGGCTTAAAACGAACTGTTAAACCAATATCATGTGCTAAAATAAGGATGTCTTTCATGGCTAAAGCTGTTGCAGTTTGATCGTTTGACGACACTACAATACCTAAAGTCAATTGATTATGGATGACCGCCTGCCCTACATCTAATATTTGCAAAGAATGTACGGACAACACTTGCATTAATCGAGTAAACTGATTGGGTTGGTCAGGTCCTAAAAATGAAATAAGAATGATTTCTCGCATGAATTGACTCGGGTCTGAGCTACAACAATTGGAAGAATCATAATCGAAATCGAAATTTTTTGCTTTGGAAGTTTACGTTGAATGCGCCAAGACAAGGGCTATTTGCTAGCCTACTTATTGTAAGTTTTGCATTTCATACCTTTTTATTGGTAGTTGCAACAACACATCAATTAAATGAAAACCGTGCCAGCCAAGGCCAACTCATGACTAGTCAATTGGTCACGGACAGCCTGTCTGAACTCGAACCCGCAAATACTGTGTCATTGGCGCTATTGGCAAATCGCTATGCGACCAATCCAAGTGTGGCTTCGATTCGAATACTTGATGCGAAAAAACAAGTGTTGGCAACCAGTGGTATGGCAAAAACTCGTCAAGGTGAAGTGTTTGTTCGTGATGCATTACAGAACGAGAAAAAAGTTGGCACAATTGAAATTACCTTGATCAAGCCAAGTATTGGTGAAATTTTACGTACCCAATGGCTGGCTATTTTAGTGTCATTATTGATTCATGCCTTTTTATGGCTGGCCTATCGTGCCATCGCTCGCCCAACACGTAGTGAATATTTGGCTCGTATCAACAATGAAGCCCGTTTAAAACACGAAATTCAACAATTGACAGAAGCACTTGAAGCTGAGAAAGCCAATCGCACGATTGCGATTGCGCAAGCTCAACAACAAGCACAAGCCAAAGCAAAACCTGAACCCAAAACACCTGTAACCACGACACTGGAAAATGACCAAGAGATTTTGGCGCTGAATATTCAGTACTATGATCCAAAGCAACTGATGAATACGGTCAACCAATCGGTTTCACTGCCTTATTTTAATTTATGTCAGATTTTTCTTAATAAAAGTATTGAACTTTGCGCACAGCATTTCAAATTGAATGCAAAAGATTTCACCATTCATCAAGAATTTAATCAGAATGGTGCAATCCTGAGTATTGATGCTGAAAAACCCAATGCAGCACAATCTATATTAATGGTTGGTTCGGTATTTCAATTATTGTCAGAAGTTCTGTATAAACGTTACCGTGAAGATAAGCGCTTTGTTTTACAGACGCGTTGTGCGGTCACCACCTCAGTAGAGGCGATGCAACTTGATGCGTCTCAAGCGGCTGAGCGCTTGGTGAACCATTTAATTGCCAAAGAAATGGCATTGTATTTAAGTAATGATCAGCTCAAGCATATTGGTGATTGTTATCAATTGGTTGCCTTACCAAATCCAACCAATGTGTTGACTCGTCATTCATTTATGATCAATGGTATGAATAGTGACTGTGCTGAAATTGCACAAAATATTCGTACTGAGATTTTAAAAGGAAAGAAAAATACACCAAACTCTGCAGTAATCTCAGAGAATTAAGTATTTACCATCTATCAAGCCCTCCTCTTTTTTAAAGTGTGAGGGTTTTTCTTTTATTACGCTCAATTTCCGATAAGTTCATCTTATTTTTTTCGAAATGAGTTTCTGGGGTCTGCTGACATTTCATAAATGGTTCGCGTTGTAGGTTAAAATTGAACATGGGACATATGCGTCTAAAGCATGAATGAGAATAGCGAGGCTATTTTCGAGTTTCATAACCTAGACTGAGATAATTTTAGCCACAACCCTGAGCAAGAACAAAACACTGCTTTGTTTGCAGCGCAAGGCGCAGCGGGGGACTAGCGTGTTTTTTGCCGCTACCTCGTTATGAACTACTCATTTAGAATAACTAAATTTCATACTTCGCGCCTAGTATCGCCTAAAAAACACACGTAGTCGCAAACGTAGACGAATTGTCAACAGACCCTGATCTTTATACTAAATCACGATAAATCAATTTTCTTCTCTTTTCATTGCCCTACAAGCTTGTGTATAACTATCTATCTCAAAGGAAGATGATAAGCATAGGCAAAATACGTAAAAACACGTTAGACTATGCTCCGAATATATTCAATGAAAATGTCATACGACAGAACAAAAAGGTGAAGGTTGATGCCGCTCAATACTGTTGAAGAGCTTGTAGCAGATATCCGTGCAGGTAAAATGGTTATCCTCATGGATGACGAGGATCGTGAAAATGAAGGCGATTTAGTCATTGCTGCAACACACGTACGCCCTGAAGACATCAACTTTATGATCACCCATGCTCGTGGTCTTGTATGCCTAACACTAAGTCGTGACCGCTGTAAGCAACTCGATCTACCATTAATGGTCGACCATAATGGCGCACAACACAGCACAAATTTCACGCTTTCTATTGAAGCTGCAAATGGTATTACCACGGGTATTTCTGCTGCAGAACGTGCCCATACCATACAAACTGCAGTTGCTGCTCATGCCAAACCTGCTGATATAGTACAACCTGGGCATATCTTCCCATTGATGGCACAACCAGGTGGTGTATTACACCGTGCTGGACATACTGAAGCTGGCTGTGACTTATCTCGTTTAGCGGGTTTAGAGCCGGCATCTGTGATTTGTGAAATTATCAATGAAGATGGCACGATGGCACGTCGTCCAGATCTTGAAGTATTTGCTGAGAAACATGGCTTAAAAATTGGTACAATTGCTGATCTGATTCATTATCGTATGACCAATGAACAAACAGTAGAACGATTGGATCAACAAAGCATAGATACTGAATACGGTACCTTTGATTTATACCGTTACCGTGAAATTGGTAATCCAGACATTCATTTGGCTTTGGTTAAAGGTGAACCGCAACAAGGTGTGACAACTGTCCGCGTACATGGTTTCAACCCTGTACGTGATTTATTGAAACTTAATAAAAAAGATGGTGAGCCTGCTTGGAACCTAGATAAAGCACTCAAAACAATTGCTGAGAGTGATCGAGGGGTTTTGGTCTGGATTGGTCAACGTCATCTATCTGACTTAGGCCCTGCTTTAGCAGAACTTGGTAAGCCAAAACCAACAAAATCAAATGCCGCACTTTCACAGCAATATCAAACGATTGGTGTTGGTGCACAAATTTTACGTGATCTCGGTGTTGAAAAGATGAAACTTCTTAGCTCACCATTACGTTTTAATGCATTATCAGGTTTTAATTTAGAAGTGGTGGAATACATCACTGCTGACCAAAAAACCGGTCAATAATTTTTAATCAGATGGCTTGTATTACTCAATTAGGTTTCTAGTTGGGAAATAAAAGCAGTCTGTACAACCACTTATCTGTTAAATTATCGAGGTTGCCATGGCGATTCGCCGAATTGAAGGTTTATTACATCTCGCGAGCGAAGACCGTTACGCGATTTTAGTTGGTCGTTTTAACAGCTTTGTTGTTGAACATTTATTAGAAGGTGCAATTGATACATTGCATCGTCATGGTGTAAGCGACGATAATATCACTGTCGTTCATGCACCGGGCGCATGGGAACTTCCAGTTGTGGCTAAAAAATTAGCAGCTTCTGGTAAATTCGATGCAGTGATCGCACTTGGCGCAGTGATTCGTGGTAGTACGCCACATTTCGACTTCGTTGCAGGTGAATGTGCCAAAGGTTTAGGTGTAGTTGGTTTAGATACTGGCCTACCTGTGATCAATGGTGTATTGACTACGGACAGTATTGAACAGGCGATTGAACGCTCTGGTACAAAAGCAGGTAATAAAGGTGGTGAAGCTGCCCTTACTGCTATTGAAATGGTTAACCTGTTAAAGGCAATTTAAAGCATGTCGCAAACACTCCAAGCTACTTATGCAGCAAAACGTAAAGCACGTCGCTTTGCTGTACAAGGGATTTATGAATGGCAAATGAGCCACAACCCAGTGCATGAAATTGAAGCACGTACACGTGTTGAAAACGCAATGCATAAAGTGGATCTCGGCTATTATCATGAGTTGCTCACAGCCGTGATCGCAAACCATGAAGCATTGGATGCTTTACTTGTTCCTGTTCTAGATCGTGAACTGAGTGCATTAGACGGTGTAGAACTTGCTACATTACGTTTGGGTGCATACGAACTCAAAGACCATCTTGAAGTCCCTTATCGAGTTGTACTCGATGAAGCCATTGAGCTGGCAAAACACTTTGGTGGTGCTGACAGTCATAAATACATCAATGGTGTATTAGATCGTTTAGCAACAAGCCTGCGTGAAGCAGAAAAGCAACAAAGCAAATAAGTTGTTTTTACATGGCTGAGTTTTCAATTATTGAGACCTATTTCAATCGTCAGCAGCAAACTGATGTTGATTTAGGCGTCGGTGACGACTCAGCGCTGCTTTCCCCACCTTTAAATCATCAATTGGTGATTTGCACAGATACGCTTGTCGCTGGTCGACATTTTCCGCTAGAAGCCTCTCCACATGCCATTGGCTGGAAATCTGTTGCTGTTAATCTTTCAGATATTGCTGCAATGGGTGCAAAACCCCACAGTATTTTACTCGCATTGAGCCTATCCCAAATTGATCATGACTGGCTAAAACAATTTAGTCAGGGTTTATATGATTGTTGCGATCAATTTGGCGTACGTTTAATTGGCGGTGATACCACGCAAAGTCCACATCTTACCATTACCGTCACGGCACTGGGCTGGATTGAAACAGGCAAAGCCATTACCCGTTCTGGCGCGCAAGTCGATGATTTAATTGTAGTCAGTGGCTCGATTGGTGATGCCGCTTTTGGATTAAAGCATTTAGGACATCCCCTACAACAACGTCTAGATTACCCAACACCGCGCTGCGAATTAGGCGCTATGTTGAAAGACTTGGCATCCAGTATGATTGATGTTTCAGATGGGCTTGCTCAAGATCTGGGGCATATATTAGATGCCTCGGGTGTCGGTGCAAAAATAGATTTAAATCAACTCCCAATTCATCCAGCTTTAAAGCAGCTCAGCAACAATGAGCAATGGAAATATGCTTTAGCGGGCGGAGATGATTATGAGTTATGCTTTACAATAACTATGCAAAATTATGCTAAACTTTTGCAATTAAAACCAAATGTAACCACTACAATCATCGGCCAAGTTACACAAAAATCTGGGATTGTATTTGAGAAAGATGGCTTAGACCATCCACTTCAACTTCAAGGGTACCAACACTTTGCATAAACCTCCGATTGTCTTTAAAAGTATGACATGGGCTGAACGCTTTATTGTGTTCTGTGGTGTAGGCTTTGGTTCAGGCTTAGCGCCTAAAGCACCAGGTACATTTGGCTCAGCATTTGCGCTTTTGTTTATTCCGATTTGGCTTGCAATTGGTTTTTATGGCTCCATATTGGCCATCATAATCATGTCATTGGTCGGTATTTGGATTTGTGGGAAAACCGCAGATATTATCCATGTGCATGATGATGGGCGTATTGTTTGGGATGAGTTTGCTGGGCAATCAATCACCTTCCTGCCTTTAATTTATTTAGGACAAATGAATTGGATTTGGGCACTGGTTGGATTTGCACTATTTCGTTTATTTGATGTCTGGAAACCATGGCCTATTCGTGTCATTGACCAAAAAGTCGATGGTGGCTTTGGAATCATGCTTGACGATATTATTGCAGGCCTCTGGGCAGCAATATGTATCGTGATTTATTTATATTTTAAAATGGCTTAAGCCAGATCTGTTAGGTGTGATATGTCTACAACTGTGATCATTCTTGCTGCAGGTAAAGGAACACGTATGCGTTCTAGTTTACCCAAGGTACTCCAACCTTTAGCAGGACGCCCACTACTCGGTCATGTGATTGAAACAGCAAAACAATTACAAGCAAAAAATATCATTACGATCTTTGGTCACGGTGGTGATCTGGTTCAAAATGCATTTGCACATGAAAATATTCAATGGGTAGAGCAAACAGAACAACTCGGTACTGGTCATGCAGTTAAAGTGACTTTGCCGGTTTTGCCCCAAGACGGCATTTCTTTGATTCTTTCTGGTGATGTGCCTTGCGTACAACAAAGTACCCTACAACGTTTGGTTGATGTATCTAGTCAAACAGGTATTGGTCTAGTCACATTAACGCTTGAAGATTCTACAGGCTATGGTCGCATCGTACGTAAGGATGAAAAAATCCAAGCGATTGTTGAACATAAAGATGCTTCTGATGAACAACGTCAAATTAAAGAAATCAACACAGGTATTTACTGTGTTAGCAATGCCAAATTACATGAATGGTTACCGAAACTCAGCAATGACAATGCTCAAGGCGAGTACTACCTCACTGATATCGTGGCAATGGCTTTAGCTGATGGTATGGAAATCGCATCCATTCAACCAGAATTAGCTTTTGAGGTTGAAGGTGTGAATGATCGTATTCAACTTGCAGCATTAGAGCGAGAATTCCAAAACTATCAAGCTAAATCACTGATGCAGCAAGGCGTGCATCTGATTGACCCTTCACGCTTTGATTTACGTGGTCAACTCACGGCGGGTACGGATGTTCGTATTGATATTAATGTGATTATTGAAGGTCGATGTACTTTCGGAAATGGCGTTGAAATTGGTGCAGGATGTATTATTAAAAATACCCAAATTGCGGCAGGAACCAAAGTTCAACCTTATAGTGTTTTTGAAGATGCGATAATTGGTGCCGATGTACACATTGGTCCTTTTGCACGATTACGTCCAGGTGCAAAATTAGCAGATGAAGTTCATATCGGTAACTTTGTTGAAGTGAAAAACTCTTCTGTTGGTCTAGGTTCAAAAGCCAATCATTTCACCTATTTAGGCGATGCAGAAATTGGTGCGGGTTCAAATATCGGTGCAGGTACAATTACCTGTAATTATGATGGTGCCAATAAACACAAAACCATCATTGGTGATAATGCCTTTATTGGAACCAACAACTCACTGGTTGCACCGATTAAAATTGGTCATGGCGCAACCACAGGTGCGGGTTCAGTGATTACCCATGATGTAGCAGACAACAGTCTTGCATTTGAACGTGCAAAACAAATTTCGAAAGAAAATTATCAACGTCCCCAAAAGGTCAAGAAATAAGAGGATATTATTATGTGCGGTATTGTTGGTGGCGTTGCTGAACGAAGCATTACAAATATTTTAATTGAAGGCCTAAAACGTCTTGAATATCGTGGTTATGACTCTGCGGGTGTTGCACTGGTTGATCAAGGGCAAATCTTACGTGAACGTCGTGTCGGTAAAGTTGCAAATTTAGAAGGTGCGGTTGCAGAGTCTAATATTTTAGGTTCTGTGGGTATCGCACACACACGTTGGGCAACCCATGGTAAACCAACTGAAAACAATGCCCATCCGCATATTTCTGGGCATGTTGCAGTGGTACATAACGGTATTATTGAAAATTACCAAGAGCTTAAAGATGATCTTGAAGCTTTGGGTTATGTGTTTACATCTCAAACAGATACTGAAGTCGTTGCTCACTTAATTACTGAAGCACTGAAATCATCACCCAATCTATTAAAAGCTGTTGAAGAAATCGTACCTCAACTGAAAGGTGCTTATGCACTGGGGATTGTGCATACCGATTACCCAAACGAATTAATTGCTGTTCGTGAAGGTTCACCTTTAGTCATTGGTGTTGGTATTGGTGAGAACTTTATTAGTTCAGACCAATTGGCACTGTTACCTGTGACCAACCGTTTTATCTATCTTGAAGAAGGTGATATTGCGCGTTTAACTCGTGAAACGATTGAAGTTTTTGTCAATGACCAATTGGTTGATCGTCCGGTGAAAGAGCTGGATGCAACCGTGAGTAATGCCTCTAAAGGTGAGTATAAACACTACATGCTCAAAGAAATTTTTGAGCAACCTGAAGCAATTCAACAAACGATCTCTCAAGCTTTAAATGGCAATACACTACGAGAAGACTTTTTACAAAATGCTGAAATAGATTTTAAAAATGTTCAGCAAGTTCAAGTACTTGCATGTGGTACCAGCTACCATGCTGGAATGATTGCAAAATATTGGTTTGAACAACTGATTGATCTGCCTTGCCAAGTCGAAATTGCCAGTGAATTCCGTTATCGCTCGCCTGTGATTGTAGATAACACCTTGTATGTTTGTATTTCCCAATCAGGTGAAACTGCGGATACCTTGGCTGCATTACGTGATACACAAAAGCGTGCTAAAGCAAAAGGCTCAAATATCTATACTATGACGATTTGTAATGTCGCGACCTCATCTATGGTTCGTGAAACAAATCATCATTTATTAACCCTAGCTGGTCCTGAAATTGGGGTGGCATCAACCAAAGCGTTTACCACACAGCTTGCGGCTTTAATGTTATTGACCCTTAAACTTGGTCAGGTTAAGCAAACCATTTCAGCTGAACATATTGATGAAATCACTTCTGCGTTGTGGCATATTCCTAAAGTCATTTTAGATACCTTACAAAATGATGCAGAAATTTTACGTTTGTCTGTTCTGTTTAAAGAAAAACAGCATTGCTTGTTCTTGGGTCGCGGTACAGAATTCCCAATTGCGCTTGAAGGTGCATTAAAACTTAAAGAAATTTCATATATTCATGCCGAAGGTTATGCTGCGGGTGAATTGAAACATGGCCCATTGGCTTTGGTCGACAATGATATGCCTGTGGTGATTCTTGCACCGAATGATGAAATGCTGGATAAACTTAAATCCAATATGGAAGAAGTCCAAGCACGTGGTGGTGAACTGTTTGTTTTTGCAGATGAAAATAGCGGTATCGTGGCTAAAGATCGTCAACATGTTGTCTATGTTCCAACGGTCAATACTTGGTTAGCACCAATTGTTTATAGTGTACCTGTGCAGTTGTTGTCTTATCATGTTGCAGTATTACGTGGTACTGACGTAGACCAACCAAGAAACCTAGCAAAATCAGTTACGGTTGAATAATCAATTAGTTACTGATTGTAGTGTTTGTATGAGAGTAATAAAGTTTCATACTGAGTAATAAAGTGTAATACTGGATTGCTCAAAAAATCCACACAAGATATGCTCTAGAAAAGCATGGCTGTGTGGATTTTTTGATGCCTAATTTTTATAGATCCATCAATTTAAAAATAACCAAAACAAAAACCATCCTCTTGAACTTAAACCAACAAGATCCCTTAGCGAGAAAAAGCCTCCTTTTTTTTACTTCGCATCAAAGTAAATAAGCTCAAAAGTGAATCAGTTCATTTTAAAAACTTTATTGTGTTTTATTAAACTTAAACACCTAGTGACATCAAATTTTAAATTTTTTGATTCATATTACTGTAAAAAATTAACATGAAGCTATTTGACAAAACAAACATATGAACATATATTCATATGTAAATAATCCAATCCAGAGGTCCTTATGGGACACAATCACAATCATCCCCATAATAGCCATATTGATCACAACCACACGCATGTACCTGAAGCAACTACAGGAAATGAAAGAAAAATTCTGATTTCCTTCTTCATTATTTTCAGTTTTATGCTTGTTGAAGCTGCAGGGGGAATCATATCTGGTTCACTGGCACTGTTAGCTGATGCAGGCCATATGATGACGGATGCATTGGCATTAGGATTAGCATATGTAGCGTTCCGCTTTGGTCGTCGTACTGCGGATAAATCACGGACTTTCGGCTATATGCGCTTTGAAGTGATTGCAGGTCTGATCAATTCTCTAACATTGTTTGGGATTGTTGGATGGATCATCTATGAAGCGATAGTACGCTTTCAATCACCACAACCCGTTCTTGCGGGACCGATGTTTATCGTCGCAATTGTTGGTATGTTGGTGAATATCTTTGTTTTATGGTATCTCACACGAGATGATACGGATCATGTAAATATCAAAGGTGCGATTCTGCATGTGATGGGTGACTTATTGGGTTCTGTTGCTGCAATTATTGCTGCAATCGTCATCTGGTATTCAGGTTGGACACCGATTGATCCGATTTTGTCTGTGCTTGTATCATTACTTGTATTGCGCAGTGCATGGTCTTTGTTTAAACAAACCATTCATATTTTATTAGAAGGTGCGCCTGCCAATGCCAATACCGCAGATATCACCACTCACTTATTAAAATCCGTTCAAGGCATTCAGAAGATTAGCCATATTCATGTCTGGATGATCACTTCAGGAAGAGCAATGGCAACATTACATGTCCAACCTGAAGCAGATGTTGATATCAAGACACTCACCGAACAAATTGAGCATGAATTAAAAACCAAATTTGATATTGAACATCCAACTGTCGCGATTGATTGGCAAGGGGATAGTACCTGTAGCCTTGAAAAACCGACAAAAATTGATCCTCATGCTGGACATAATCATTAAGATTAATATGGATCAAGCACAAATCGCCACAAGGTCATTGATTGTTGCTTTGTGGCATCCACATTTTGAAATTCACTTTAGTTTTAAAATCGATTTGAAAAATAGAAAATTTAACCGCACTGCTCTTCTGCAATATGTTTTGCCATATCAGACAGAACATGACTGACATGCGTATCAGCGATTTCATATAAGACTTGTTTGGCCTGACGTTCACTTTTCACCAAGCGTGCTGAACGTAATAAACGTAAATGATGACTAACCAAAGATTGCGACAAATCGAGTGCTTCGCAGATATCGCCAACTGGACTAGGTCCACGCATACAGAATAAAAGAATTCTGAGACGTGAAGCATCTCCTAAAAGTCGAAAAGTTTCAGCCAGAATAATAATCTCGTCTTGCGATATTTCTGTTGAGCCGTCTTTAAAAGTCATATATTAATCACAATCGTTGTTCATAATTTTTCATCATAAAAGATTCTACTCTTGTGCTTCTCATAAGGACAAGACTTAATCGCGATAAAGTATTTTTCTGGAGATGCGGTTTTATCAAGCTTAAATAAAAAACCAACTCTTTATTTCTAATGTTTAAAACACGAATCAAAAATATCTAAGTACGAAACAGGCATACTAAAAACATAAGAAATTGAATTTAATAAATATATTCATTCAGCCTATCAACACTTCATAAAGATTGATTGAGTTGTAACTTCAGTTTCTTTCCACAAGCAATAATGGTTTTTCGATCGGCATCAATTGCGCCATAAGCAATCGCCATTACCCGCATTTGCAGGGTAATATCATAATGCGGATAAGAGGCCGAGCGATGAAATAAACGGGCATCGATTTCCAGCATTTGCGCAAAGTGATGTAATTCCTCCAGTGTATCTGCCATCAAATGACACCATTCTTGGCCTTTAAACGGAACTTTTGCGCGATCGACATACACACTCATAACAAGATTCATTTTCCCTATTTCGGATTGATTATCCCATGAAATTCATCCATGATTGAATACAAATTCAAGGTATAGCAAAGCGTCATTTGATGACAAAATATAATGAAAATTTATCCAGCCACACCAATCCATCTCAAGCAACTCAATCAGCTTGCCTGCACCACATATCACCAACATTTTGCTGATCTTTGGTCAGAACAAGGCCTACAAAATTTTCTCAATCAAAATTTTAGTTTAGAAAATTTGTCCGAATCTCTGCGAGATCCTGATCAAGTTTGGCTATTGCTGGAAAATGAACAAGCGCAAATTATTGGATATGCCAAGTTAAATCTCAACCAATATGAACCACATTTAGATATTACTGGTGCAGAATTACAGAAAATTTACTTGCTTAAAGAGGCGGTTGGGAAAAATTTTGCATCTTCGCTTATGCAAAATGCGATTGATATTGCACGTGAATATCAACAAGCTTCTGTATTTTTGGAAGTATTAACAACCAACACCCGTGCAAAAAAATTCTATCAAAATTTTGCTTTTATAGAGAAATTAAGCATCGACTTTAAAACAGATTTATATGATATTGGTATGGATTTAATGCAACTCGAATTAACCTCAAGATAATGAAAAAATACCTGATTAGTGCATGTCTTGTGGGTGAAAATGTGCGCTACGATGCCAAGAACTGCCTACAACACAAGCTTAAACAACTGTTAGACAAGCAACAAGCCGTAGTGATTTGTCCTGAAGTTTCAGGCGGCTTAAGTACACCTCGGCAACCTGCTGAAATCGTAGGTGGTGATGGTTATCAAGTTTTAAAGGGGCAAGCCAAAGTAAAAGATGCCAATGGTGATGATGTTTCAGCTGAATTTATTCTAGGTGCAGAAAAAACCCTAAAACTCGCCCAATACCATCAAGTGACACATATTATTTTAAAAGCCAACAGTCCTTCTTGTGGTTCACAGATGATTTATGATGGATCATTTTCAGGGCATAAAATATCAGGCAAAGGGGTTACTGCAGCTCTACTCGAACAACATGGCTTTAGCGTACTCACTGAAGATGAGTTTTTAAAGCAGTTAGCGCAAGAATAAGTCAGTATAAATAAAAAGAGAGCCAAAGCTCTCTAAATGAAACGTAAATTTTAAAATAGTATTATTGTTTATTTTCAGCCATTTTATCTGCTTTTGCTGCCCAATACGTGGCTAAAATAGGTCCAGAAATATTATGCCATAAACTAAAAATAGCACTTGGTACTGCGGTTATTGGAGATGCAGCAAAATGTATTGCCGCTAAGGTCACACCTAAACCAGAATTTTGCATCCCCACTTCAATCGCAACAGCTTTAGAGTCAGGATAAGATAAGTTGAATAGGCGACTTGCCCAATAGCCTAATAAAAAGCCTAAACCATTATGTAAAATCACCACACCCAAAATCAGTAAACCCGATTGTAAAATTGAAGCCTTACTGGCTGCAATAATTGCCGCCACGATCACCACAATGGCGACTACAGATATTAGAGGCATCACTTGAATATATTGCTCGGTCTTTTGTTTAAATAGGCTTCTTAAAATCACGCCCAAAATAATTGGAAAAATCACCACTTTAAGAATATCGATGAACATTGAACCCGCATCAATCGGAATCCACTGGCTGGCTAAAACATAGAATATCGCAGGTGTCAAAATAGGCGCTAAAAACGTTGAAACAGATGTACATGTGACGGATAGAGCTGTATTTCCTTTGGCCATATAGGTGATGACATTGGATGCTGTCCCTCCAGGGCAACAGCCGACAAGGATTACTCCTACCGCAATTTCGGGTGGTAAATTAAAAACTTTACAGAGCAAGAATGCCACACTGGGCATCACCACAAAATGTGCAACGACACCAATCACAACCGCTTTGGGATTTGACAAGACATTCTTAAACTCATCCACGGTCATGGTCATGCCCATTCCCAGCATGATAATCCCTAAAACCCAGGGAATATATGCTTTCATCCAGACAAATGCTGCTGGAAAACATAATGCAATAAAGGCAAACACCACAACCCACAAGGCAAAAGTTTTTTGTACAAACTGACTAAAACGTAAAATTGCTGACATTGTCCCTACCCAAGCAGATTGAGGATTTCGGCTTATCTTAAAGCAAGATATTTTAAAGCAGTAATATTTCTCAAATGATGCAAGTCTTGATGCTTATGCTGCGTTGAGAATCTCTTTTGAGATCAGGCGTTTTACACCCACAGCCAGCATTTCTTGCCATGCATGTTGTAAAGAACCATGTAAATCAATTGCTTTGGTAGCGTCCGAAATCACAAAGGCTTTAAAACCTAACTTGGCGGCATCCATGGCCGTCCATGCGACACAGAAGTCTGTCGCAATCCCCACAATATACACTGTATCTATACCGCGCTCTTTAAGATAGCCCGCCAAGCCTGTAGTGGTTTTATGATCGGCTTCCATAAAGGCTGAATAACTGTCAATTTGGGAACGAAAACCTTTACGAATGATCAGTTGAGCAGTTGGTATGTTTAGATCAGGATGGAATTCAGCATCTTGGGTCCCTTGTACGCAATGGGATGGCCACAATACTTGCGGGCCGTAATCTAAGCTGATCAGGTCATAAGCTTTACGGTTGGGATGATTCTCAACAAATGAAATATGGTTTTCAGGATGCCAATCTTGGGTCAGTACGATATTGTCAAAATGTAGTGCCAATTGATTAATGGTTGGAATGATTTGCTCAGCATAGGCAACTTCTAAATTTCCCCCTGAAGTGAAACCATTTTGTACATCAACAACGATCAAGGCGCTACGCTCAGATTGCAACATTTCCCTACCCTTATATTGGCCCAATGACTATTATTTTAATCGTAAAAATTTAAATATTCGATGACTCAACATACAATAAAAAAGCATACTTTTGCGAGCGTCTTATCAAAATCAATCGTGAAATCATCTAGAACGGTTAGCTAGATTCTAAACGGCGAGGCTCAGCCATCCAATAGAAACTTATTTTCTAGCGCGGATGGATTTCACCCTGTATTTGAATTAAAACTGCACGCTGTTCAATTTGGATAAAAAAATGAAAATTAAAAAAATTGCTTGGAAATGTGAGTGATTTGTTGCTTTTGTTAAAGAATTTCCAAGCTTTGACTAAAGCATATTGTTCTGACACGCTGAATCAGTCATAATTTGCGTAAGCATTAGGCAATCTTTAAGATGATTGTTTCTCGCTCAAATCAAAATACTGCAACCATCCCAATCCATGTTTACTCAAACGCATGTGGATGGAAAAATAGGATATTTTTTTAAAATGACTCAGCAAGCACAGACCATTCAAGGCTCAATTGTCGCAATCGTCACCCCTATGTTTGAAGATGGCAGCGTAGATTGGAAGGGTCTCGAGAAGCTCGTTGAGTGGCACATAGAACAAGGCACTAATAGTATTGTTGCTGTCGGAACAACTGGCGAAGCATCTACTCTTAGCATGGCAGAACACACAGAAGTAATTAAAGAAATTATCCGTGTTGCCAATAAACGTATTCCAATTATTGCCGGTACTGGTGCAAACTCGACACACGAAGCGATTGAACTCACCAAAGAAGCCAAACAACTCGGCGCAGATGCCGCACTTTTAGTCACCCCTTATTATAACAAACCAACGCAAGAAGGTTTATTTCAACACTATAAGGCAGTTGCTGAAGCTGTTGATTTACCTATCATTCTGTACAACGTGCCTGGCCGTACTGGTGTAGATCTGCACAACGACACCGCAATTCGTTTAGCAGATATTCCTCAAATCGTAGGAATTAAAGATGCGACTGGCGATGTTCCTCGTGGTAAAGAGCTGATTGATGGCTTAAAAGGCAAAAACATGGTGGTGTATTCAGGTGATGATGCGACTGCGAGTGAATTGATTCAGTTAGGCGCCCACGGCAATATTTCAGTAACAGCAAATATTGCACCAAAAATCATGAGTGAACTTTGTGCCGCTGCAATTGCAGGTGATACTACAACAGCGAAAAGCAAAGATGACCAAGTTGCAAAATTAAACAATATTCTATTTTGCGAATCGAACCCAATTCCAGTGAAATGGGCACTTCATGAAATGGAATTAATTGGTACTGGCATTCGCTTACCATTAACTCCCCTAGCAGAACAATACCGTGCACCACTGCGTGAAGAACTCAAAGCAGTGGGTCTCATTTAATAAGAGCTTAGTATTATGCAATTACGTTTAGGTTTAACTCTTGCCATTTCAGCTTTAAGCTTGGCGGGTTGTAGTTCCCTTGGAATCAACAATGGTTCTTTAGATTATAAAAACACGACCACCGTAGAGCCACTTAGCTACCCTGAAGGTTCGACAGTTAGACCTGCAACGCCAATGTATCCAGCTCCTATTGTTGACCCACTTGCTCTTCAGCATGCACCAAAATTTGAAAATAAACGAGGCAATCGTTACGAAGTTCCTCGTCCAGATGTTGCTCAAATCAGTGCACCTGCTGATGAAGTTTCTGCATCAGCTGAAAGTGTTGGTCGTCCTCAAATTTTAACTGATGGAAATGGCAATCCACTGATCAAAATTGATGGAAATTCTGCTACAATTTGGCAGTACGCACTTGCGACCCTCAGTAGCTTAAATCATAAGGTTATCGGCCAAAGCAAAAATGCCAATGAGGCAACTGTTAAAATCGATAATTCAACCTATGTATTGAAGCTTACCTCCGTAGGTTCAAGTAACACACTTGCTGTGTTTAACGCCGATAATAGCTTTGCAGACAAAGAAAAAGCTGCAGAACTATTAACCCAGATTTACCAAAACTGGCCAGCCTAGTCGTTCTAGGCAATTTTTTTTTGCAAAAGGTTCCCCCATGTTAAAACAAACCTTGCTCTATACTGGTAAAGCGAAATCTGTTTATGAAACAGATAGCGCGGATCATCTAATTCTAGTTTTCCGTGACGATGCTTCTGCATTTAATGGCGAAAAAATAGAGCAACTAGACCGTAAAGGTAAGGTGAACAACCGTTTTAATGCCTTTATCATGGAAAAACTGGCTGCAGCTGGTATTGAAACACACTTCGAAAAACTTCTTTCTCCAACTGAAGTTTTAGTGAAAAAATTGCAAATGATCCCTGTTGAATGTGTAATGCGTAACTATGCAGCAGGTTCACTATGTCGCCGTTTGGGTGTTGAAGAAGGTTTAGAACTTGTTCCACCAACGTTTGAATTGTTCTTCAAAGATGACGCTTTAGGCGATCCTATGGTGAACGAATCTCAAGCAATTGCATTGGGTTGGGCAAATGCTGAACAATTGGCGCAAATGAAAGAATTGACTCAAAAAGTCAATGTTGTGCTTAAAGATTTATTCGCTCAAGGCAACATGCTTCTTGTTGATTTTAAACTTGAATTTGGCGTGTTCCATGATCGTATCGTATTGGGTGACGAATTCTCTCCAGATGGTTGCCGTCTATGGGATAAAGACACCAAGAAAAAACTCGACAAAGACCGTTTCCGTCAAGGTTTAGGTGGTGTTGTTGAAGCTTATGAAGAAGTGGCTACACGCATTGGTGTAGATCTTTCAGATATCTAATTTTAGATACTGATTCTTCAAAAACCGAGCTTTTTAGCTCGGTTTCTTATTTTAAAATGCTGATTTTTCTAATAGATAATCATATAAATTTTCACCAGCTTTTTTCTGAAAGCGGTTTTCAAATAAAGGTACCAAAAACTCAGGATTAATTTGTGGGAAGCTGGTGTCCTCAAAATCTTCATCGGATGAGTCTGCATATTGAATAATGACAATAATTTCTTCGCCCTGTTGGTTTTTTAATTTTCCTTGTATTCTTAAATCTTGTAATGCTTGAATAATGGTCTTTTGATACTGCGCTTGTAATTCGCTATATTGCTCATTTGTATAATCCTCTCCCAAATCCTGATACAAAGCCGTGATTGCATTGTGAACACGATTATTGGCAGTACTTGAACAACTCCATTCTGAAATCCACCATGCTTCATAGACGTCTTCAAAGGTTTTTTAATTGTTCTAATGTGCATCCTACATAAAAGAAACCACAGAAATCCTCAACCATTCCCAAACCAATAGCACATAAATGCTGATCTTGTGTAAGCTGCTGAATTTCAGCGAAAGCATCTTGGATATCTTGGTAAATCACTGAATATAAATGGTCTTTATTCATCATCATGTTCTTATCATTCACAATTTCAATACAGAGTTTACTATCAAAGCATAAATTCTGTATATAAACCATTCACCGAGGTTGGCATTTAGCATTCGTAAAAAATTGAGCAATCGACGACTTAAAAATACTGTAAATTATTTTTGAAAAAGCGTTGCGATGAAACTTTAAACATTAAAACTTGACCTTACAATTATGGTAAGGTTTATCTTAAGTTTAAGTCTTCTTAGAGCAGGGTGAGATATGGAATTTTATATTGAAAATATGACCTGTGGTGGTTGTGCACGTGGTGTAACCAAAGCAATTCAATCTGTAGATGAAAATGCTAAGGTGATTGCCGATCCACCAAGTCACAGTGTTAAAGTTGAAACAACAGCAACACAGCAACAAGTGGTTGATGCTTTATCAGAAGCGGGCTTTCCTCCACGCTAAGCTGATTGGATAAAGTTAAAAGGGCTATCAATTTAAGGTAGCCCTTTTGCATTAAAGCAAATATAAACTGATCAAACTGGGCTCTGTCAGGGGATTTATACGTCTGTATAGCATTGATCAAACCCAGCTTTTGCTGATGTAAATTGTTGATCATCACTCTATTTCATCAACTTGATTCAATATCATCGCCTCATCACTGAGCCATTCAAAATCATACGCTTTATCAATAATTTCAAAAGATTGTGTATCAAACTTCCCATAAAACATCGCATGATAAAATCTAGATTTCTAAACTGAGAACACTTTAAATAACCATACACTTTGCAGATTTTATTCTATTTATATTTTTAAAAGTTGTTTTCTAAATAATCTCAAGCTCACTATGATCACAACAAACCGTTACAAAAAGAGCTACAAAATAGAGTTATGCGTACATTATCAAAACGATATTCATTAAGCCTGACCGCCAGCTTAGTTTTTACATTTCTGTATCCACATGCATACGCTGCGGAACAGATTCCAGCCACCCAAGAAATTAAAACACTTGATACCATTGTTGTCACAGGTACACGTTCGCTAAAACGTTCTAAAACAGATTCCTTACAACCGATTGATGTGATTAGTGCAGCGGAATTGACAGAACGTACAGGTTCAAGTGAGTTAGGTACGGCGCTGGCTAAAATTATCCCCTCGATTAACTTTCCTCGTCCAACCGTTGTCGATGGAACAGAACTCGTTCGCCCAGTGCAACTAAAAGGGCTTTCTCCTGATCAAGTTTTGGTTTTAGTGAATGGCAAACGTCGCCATACAGGGGCATTTATTAACCTTGGGGGCACCATTGGACGTGGTTCAGCACCGACCGATTTAAATGCCATTCCGATTTCTGCCATCAGCCGTATTGAAGTACTTAGAGAAGGTGCGTCTGCTCGCTATGGTTCAGATGCAATTGCGGGGGTCGTCAACATTATCTTAAAGTCTGATCCTAAAACAGGTGATGCTGGTATTCGTTACGGTATTTATAACAAAGGTGATGGTGAACAAAAACAATCCTATGTCTCGGGCGGTACTCAACTGGGCAATTATGGTTATGCCATTTTTTCCGGTGAATGGCAGGACAATGAAGCAACCAATCGTGCAGGTTTAGACTTTCGTGATCCAAATGCTACCACATACGGACAAAGAACCTTCCGTTTTGGTGATCCAAAATCTGATGAGGTAAAAGCTTCTGTTAATGCTGGTTTTGACCTCAGTGAGAGTGTTGAATTATATGGCTTTTCAACCTATAGCCATCGTAATGCAGAAACTGCTGGATTCTATCGTTTGAGTAATGCCTCGAACAATGTACCTGCATTATTTCCAAATGGTTATTTACCGCTGATTCGCGGTCAATTAGATGACTTTAGTGCCGTTGCAGGCTTACGTGGGGAAGTCGCAGATTGGCGCTATGATGTTTCAGCCAATTATGGCTTAAACCAATATGATGTAAATACAAAAACCATTAATGTCGATCTATACAAAGATACAGGTTCAACACCAAATTCATTCCATAATGGACAGTTAAAGAATATCCAAGCTGTTTATAATATTGATTTGTCAAAAGAATTTGAGATCTCTGCTTTTGCAAGTCCATTAAATGTCGCGTTTGGTACTCAATATTTAAACCAACAATATCAAATCAAAGCAGGCAATCCTGCCTCTTATTATAAAAGTGGTTCTTCAGGTTTATCAGGCTTTCGCCAAGCAGATGCCGGGAAATGGACACGTGACAGTTATGCAGGATATCTCGATTTAGAAACAGATATTACCCAAAAACTTTCAGCATCTACAGCCTATCGTTATGAGAAATATGATGACTTTGGGGACACCAATAATGCATCTCTTTCATTACGTTATAAGCTTTTACCTCAAGTTGCGGTACGTGGCTCAGTTTCTACAGGCTTTCGCGCACCGAGTCTAGCACAACAATATTTCACTCAAACCTCTTCGCAATTGGTCAATGGACAGTTTGTTGAGGCTGGAACATTTCCAAGTTCTTCACAAGTTGCACAATTGCTCGGCGCAGAAGACTTAAAAGCTGAAAAATCAAAGAACTATAGTCTTGGCTTAGTATTTACCCCAACTAAAAACCTATATGTGACTTTGGATGCCTACCAAATTGATATTGATGACCGTATTAGCTTATCTTCAAATATCAATGCCAGCAGCCCCGCTGTTCGCGCTTATTTGGTGTCTAAAGGGATTACCGATACCAATTTCAGCACGGTACGTTTCTTTAATAATGCCAGTAATACTCGCACTCGTGGTGTAGATTTAGTTGCCAATTACCAATGGGAAAACCTGCCTTATGGCGAGTTAACCACATCTTTGGCTTATAATTTTAATCGTAATAAAGTCACCGATGTTGATAAAAACCCTGAAATTTTAAATGCTTTGGGTGTCAACCTTACCCGTTTAGACCGTCGTGAACAATATGGTCTATTGGCCGGAAGTACTCCTGAACATAAATTCAGTTTAGCCAATGATTATAAAATTGGAAATTTTGGTATCAATACCAATATCACGCGTTATGGAAGTTTTGAAACTTACAGTAACTCAGGTGCTGCCAGTGATCAGAAATTTTCTGCAAAATGGCTGTTGGATTTAGCACTAACATACCAATTAAACGATTGGAAATTTACTGTTGGGGGGGACAACATTACCAATGTTTACCCAGATAAAGATGTTTATGACATCAATAAGCCTACAGGCGGAAGTTTGCAATACAGCCAGTTCTCACCGTTTGGTTTTAATGGTGCATTCTATTACGGCAAAATTAATTATAAGTGGTAGAGATTAAAGTTAACTAAGGGCTTCCAACCGAGTTGAATGACTCGGTTTTTTATTCCTATAATTCGAACAATCATTGGCTCACAATTTTTTTCATTAAAATATCACCTCGGACACCTTCTCCAAAACTCCAATCTTCTAATTGGTTATACTGAATAACAATCATAATATCTTGCTTTGGAATCTGAAATTTTGCGTTGAGCTGATTGGTTAATTCATGTATAAACTCAGCTTTTTGCTCTGGGCTTCTTAGTTTACCCGCTGTGATATTAAATAAAATAAATTGAGAAGTCCTTTGCTTTTCCACCCAATAATTTGCATCAATAATTATATCTTCTGACTTTAATTGTTGAAAAAAATGGAAGCGATCATTTTTAGGCGTATTAAAGTAATTTTCCATACAGAATTGAGTTAAATCAGAAATCTGTGATTTCTGCTCTGCACTATAAGTATGTGCTGTTACAATACGAATCATGGGCATGTCCAAATCTCCTCAGGCATATGTTCCAATGCTGAAATAGCATTGGGTAAACCAATATAAAAAGCCAAATGTGTAACCATTTCCAAAATTTCTTCTTTGCTGATTCCCAGCTTTAAAGCATTTTGAATATGCCAATTTAATTGGCTATACCGTCCTAAAGTCATCAAAGCACTAATGGTCAGTACACAGCGGGTTTTAGTATCTAATGCTTCTCTTTTCCAGATATCTTCAAAGAGTACGTCTTTACTCAATTCATAAAGTTTGGGTGAAATTTGAGCCAAATTAGAAATATCAATGGGTCTAAACATTGTGTGAACCTCTACTATGTCCTTGCTTTACTATGTAGGTATTTTATAATTTAAAAAAATCAAAATATTTTTAATCAATACTTCAGGATTTATGAATTATGAAAAATCCAGTTAATCTTGATTTAGATGCTTTACGTTCTTTTGTTATAGGCATTGAACTTGGTAATTTTAATCTTGCAGCAAGTCAGCTTTATCGCTCTCCAGCCGCGGTAAGTGCGCATTTAAGAAAATTAGAAGAACAAACTCAATCTGTTTTAGTACAAAAGAAAGGACGTCATTTAGTCTTAACAAAACAAGGAGAAATGCTGTTTGAGTCTGCTAAAAAAATATTAGAGTGCAATGATAAAATACTTATTCAATTACAGCAAAATCAAAGTGATGGAGAAATTTATTTTGGTTTACAGGAAGATTTTGGGGATGGTTTGTTACAGTCTGTAATTGCTCAATTTATTCAACAATTTCCAAATGTTAAATTACATACTCAAGTAGATCGTAATGCGAATTTAATTCAAAAAATTGAAAAAAATAGTATTGATTTTGCCTTGATATGGCAACAAGATCATTTATCAAATCAATTTCAAACACTGCAATCAATTGCAACATTTTGGGTAAAGTATCCAGATTTTCAGTTGGGTCAATTGCTTCAAAACCAGCAATCTATACCATTAATTGTATTAAACCAACCTTGTATCCTACGTCAAATTGCAATTGATACACTCAATAAGCATCAATTACCTTGGCATATTGCTTATGAATGTAATTCCCTCAATGCTCTCTGGGCAGCTGTGCGTGCTGGGATTGGAATTTCGATTCGTTCTGATTTTTCTATTCCACAAGAGTTAGAGAAAGTTAGAAATCATTCACTTCCTCAGTTACCCGATTTTAATTTTGGTTTATATCATTCAGACAAAATGTTGAAGCAAATTGATCACTGTTTTATACAATGTATAAATAATTGTTTAAATTAACCGAGATTCATAAACCATCATTTCACCACCACTTTTATAGGTGCTGAAAAGATTTGATAGAAGTTTTGTGCATCGATCTGATATTTATAACCTGCCAAAACATATACAGTGCCCTTTTCAGAGAAACTCAACTGACCATTTTTAATCTCATGTTTTGCAGAACCTGATAAAATGACAAAATTGCTGAGTTGCTGATTGAGTTTCGCTCCATCTTGCTGAACCAATTGCGCATTGAGTAATACTGGCTGTTCAGTTTTTACTTTGACATTCTTGGGTGCTTGAATATCAACGATATATTTCGCATAAAGTTGCGCAGAATTGGTGGTTATCCCGTAGGTCCCTGCAATATATAATTTTTTAAATGTTTCATCAGTCAATGCCCAAGGCCAAAAACTGATTCCACGGTGCTTGGTCGTTTCTAAAAGATTGATCAAATCAGCACGATAAGCAGGGTTATACGTTGAATTATATTTCTGAACATCGGCATTGATTTGTTTGGCGGCAATTAAAGTATTGCGACTATTGGGCATGCTTCCAACCAATAACCCTCGCGGTATCTCAGACAATTGTGACTGTGCACGTGCAACTTGATCTGCATTAAATGAGGTCGTGACGACTTGATTTTCAACTTGGTACTTTTTAATTTCATCCTGCATTTTTGCAACCAATGCTGGATTGGCACTTTTCATTTCGATCATCAATACAAAGTTTGGATTGTGCTTAAATGTAGTGAAATATTCTGCAAGGGTCGGTATTGGATAAGCTTTGTTTTTAGATTTTAATTGCTGAACCTGCGCAAGGCTCATTTCTTCAATTTTACCTGTTGAACGCGTAGTGCGATCCACCGTTGCATCATGCATCACCACAAGATGCTGGTCTTTGGTTAAATAAATATCGTTTTCAACAATATCTGCACCCAAAGCAACTGCATGTTTTGCACTTTCTAAGGTATTTTCATCTTCTAAACTAGGTACACCACGATGCCCAATAATAAAGGGTTTACGCAATAAAGTGTTTTTTGGAAATTGTTTTAAGACACTGGCAAATAGCGTACTTTGCGTTGTAATAATCCCATTCACACCTGAAGTCAAAATACTGGCAACATCCTGCGGATCATGTGCTGGTGTATCAACCCACACTGTCATTAAATGACGTTGAATAAAGCTGACACTGGGTTTGTTGGCAAGGCTATGCGGAAGAACCACGATGCGTGCATAGGCCTGATTAGTACGACGCATAATTTCAGAAAGACCAACATGACTCTCCTTTAAATTTTCGCGACTTAAATCTAATGCTGTTCGAAGCGTAGGTACAATTTGATGCGCAGACTTGAGTAAATCATCACTTTTGGACAATACAGTAATATCGCTCATATCGTGAGATTTAGAGAGTAATTTTAAGGCTTCAATGCTTTTGGGATCTTTGATTTCTAAAACAGGAATGGTATTGCGCTGTGGATTGGATAAATATTGTTGTAATGTTTCAACCACCTGCCCTGTCTGATCAAGCAAGTTTAAATTGGCATCTAATTGATAATATAACTGATTGGTTGAATTTAATGGACTGCTGGTAGTTTTAACTTTTTGAATCAGCGTCGGTGCCAAACCAACATTAGTTTGAATTTCTTGCACTTGAGTGACTTTATTGGCTAAGTCTGGCAACGCACTGGTTTGTTCAGAGACTTGAATATTTTTAACTTTTAAGACTAGGCCTGTTGCTGAAAGGCCGATGCCACCTTTGGCAGATCCTTGGTCAAGTTCTACATCTTGCATCAACTGGTGGTTTAAATAGTGTTGTACCCGTTGTCCAGACACCACAATGCTGGCTTTATACCATTGATTTGCTTTGATGTTCTCCGAAAATGCTTTCGTTTCAGAGACTTCCCATTGCCCGTTACTTTTATACCGACCAAACTCCGTACCATTTTTTGCAGTGGTGTCTGTTCTGAGGGTAAATTGATAATAACTGCTTGGAATCACCCCCTGTGTTTCTGTGACATCATAAATCACACTGCCCCAACGCGAGTTATTGACAGCTTGGTCTAAAGTAAATTCGAGATCAATGCGATAGTTTTGTTGTTTCTCAAGATTTTGCGGTAATAAAATTGAGGTCGGACTGACTGAATTTGCTCGACCATCAATATGAAGCATCCCATTTTCAACATAGACGTTGCCGGCATTGTTGCCAGGAATACGCCAGCCTTGAGGGATTGTTTTTTGCTGAACAAAACTTTGTTGATAAAGTGTTTTAAGCTGCTGCGAAGCAAGTTTAGGCTGATTTTGGGTCGAAATTTTACTTGCAGGCTCAGCATGGCTCAACATCGGCAAAGAAATTAAAACAGCAAAAGATAAAACGGATAATTTCATAAAATTTCTAGAGCCTTTAAAATGTATTTTTAGCAAGCTACATTTCAAAAACATTAGCCTAATTTAAATTTTGCCGATATTTTAAACCTTTATATGACACAGAACATCTATTTAAAAGATGCCTAAGCAAATAAACTTCACAACTACTGTTGCTGCTGTTCTTGTTGCCAACGACGTTGCTGTAAACGCTCACCTTCAACTTCACGCTTATTACGAGCAGACTCATATAATTTTGTGCCTTTCAATTCAGGTGGTAAATATTCCTGTAGCACAAAATTTTCAGGATAGTTATGAGGATAAAGATATTCCACACCATAGCCTTGTTGTTTCATAAGCTTGGTCGGTGCATTACGTAAATGGAGTGGCACAGGTAGGTTGGAAGTTTTTTCTGCAAGTTCTAAGGCTTTATTGATCGCCAAATAAGTGCTGTTACTCTTTGCACTGGTTGCCAGATAAACTGCGCATTGGCCTAAAATAATTCGACACTCAGGCATGCCTATCGCTTGAACCGAGCGGAAACATTCTCCCGCTAAAAGCAATGCATTTGGATTTGAGTTACCAATATCTTCTGAAGCAGCAATCAACATACGACGAGCGATAAAAACCGGATCCTCACCGCCTTTAAGCATACGTGCCATCCAATACAACGTTGCATCAGGGTCACTACCCCGAATAGATTTAATAAATGCAGACACCAGATCATAATGCTGCTCACCTGATTTGTCATAGCGTGCAATGTTCTGTTGCGCAACTTTGACCACGATCGCATTGGTCACAATATTTTCTATATCGGACTCAAAGGTGCTAGCAATTAAATCGATTAAATTTAGTGCCTTACGTGCATCACCCGCAGCAAATTGAACCAACGCATCAAATTCTTCAATCTGGATATGCCGGTCTTGTAAAAATTTATCTTGTTGAATTGCGCGTAAAATGAGTTCTTGAATCGCCTCATTACTTAAGCCATTTAAGGTATAAACCTGACAACGTGACAACAAAGCACTGTTGACTTCAAATGAAGGGTTTTCGGTTGTTGCACCAATCAGGGTAATTTTGCCTTTTTCGACAGCATTTAATAAAGCATCTTGTTGAGACTTATTAAAACGATGAATTTCATCAATAAATACTACTGGTGTTAATAAATCACCACTTTCAGCAATCACCTCACGTAGCTCCTTTACCCCCGTATTTAAAGCAGATAAGCTGATAAATGGGCGATCAACCGCTTGCGCCAATAACAAAGCGATTGTCGTTTTTCCAACACCAGGAGGCCCCCAAAAAATAATTGAGGGTAAATGCCCTTGATCAATCATTTGACGGAGTGGTGCTGCGACACCGAGTAAATGATCTTGCCCAATAATTTCAGACAAATCACGTGGACGTAAACGTTCTGGAAGCGGAATTTGAGTGTCTGACATACTGCTTTTTTAATTGATGAATGCTGCCCTTAGTCTACTATGGAAAATCATCAATATTACACTTTTAGCTTTAAAATAATCGATTCTGTAAAACATCCATTAATGATGCCTGAAATACTTGGCCATGACTGAGATGTGGATAAAGCATCAATTTTGCATCTACACCTTTGCTGGCCAAATCTAAAACCAATTGACGGTTATTTTGAATCATCTCCCGATCTGCATTTGGGCTGATTGGTCTAGTTGTAGACTGAATTATGTCACCTTCCATTACCCACAATTTTTTATTTTTTAGTTGTTCAGGCTTGGCTTTTCCAACAGCTTTAAGCAGTCGCGAATCTGCCCATGTGAGAGATGGACTGGCTGAAAAATAGTGTGAAAACTTATTATCTGTGCTTTGACTATTTAAAAGGGTATCTAAAACAAACAAACCACCATAAGAATGTCCCCACAAAGCGGTACGTTGCTCATCCAGTTTTACTTGCGTATTGACCCACGGCATAATTTTTTCAAACAATACCTGTCTAAATTGCGCACTTCCCCCTGCCATACGTTCATGATTGCGTGGATCAACAGTTACTTTTCCAGATTCATCCGCAGGTGTGTAGTCTACAGATCTTGAAGCAGACTCAAACGGTAATTGGGTTTGATAGCCGATTGCCACCAACACTGGGCTGTCTTGTTCTGAGAATTTTTTCAACAGTGACTCATCTAAACGCGCCATAGCAGAGTTGCCATCTAACATAAAAACAGCAGGTAAAATCTTATTTTTATTGATGTGTTTAGGAATACCGACCCAAACTTTATAATAACGTTGTTGATCTGCGGATTTAAAATTTTTTACTTGGAATTGATAATAACTGGAGCCTTGCTCCGCAATATTTGGCCCTAAAGCTTGCAAAGCTGGCTTTGCATAAACATTGGAGTGAATACCAAAACTCAGGCTGATAGCACATAGACAAAAGGTACTTTTTTTCAACAGCGAAGATAAAGCAAACATTTTAAAACACATCAAACTGGAGGGCTTAGTTATCATATTACTATTTGATAATGATTATCAATTCATAAATGAATTAACGCACCCATCTTACAATGTACTCATCAATTTCTTCTTCATTGACTTCGGTTTCGGAGATACAACGCCCTGCAGCAGATTTTCTCGCTTTAATCACATTGCTTCTTGAGCCTGTGATCAGATAGTGCCATGCCGGTAAATTTTTACCTTCATGCACACGGCGATAAGCACAACTTGAAGGCAACCAATGAATATTGGCTAATTTTTCAGGGCTTAATTGAATACAGTCGGGTACATAATTTAAACGGTTGGGATAGTCAGAACACTGAGCGGTCGTACAATCGAGGAGTTTACAAGACACTTTAGTATAGGCAATTTCATGTGTGTCATCATCTTCTAATTTCACCAAACAGCACAGCCCACAACCATCACACAATGCTTCCCACTCAGTCGGATTTAACTCAGACAGCGTATAATTCTTCCAAAACTGGGGACGTATCTCAAAGGTCATGGCATAACATTAAAGTCATATAAGGCGGAATAATTATACCAGTATAAAAGCAGAAATTAGAAAAATTAAAACAGAACAAACCTTTACATATTTCTTTATTAATCACACTTTCTAAACACAACTTCACAAGTAAGTCAGGTTTTTCTGCATATACTGAAAATACATAACAAAAATATGGAGATGAATATTATGTTCCGTTGGGCAATTATTTTCGCTGTGATCGCCTTAATCGCAAGTTTATTCGGTTTTGGTGGTGTTGCGGGAATGTCTAAAGACTTCGCAGTCATTCTTCTCGTTGTCGCTGTAATCCTCGCGATTGTTGGATTTATTTCGAGAGGAAAAGTTTAACTTTTCCTGATCAATTTTCAATAAAAAGAGAAGAACCCCGGTTCTTCTCTTTTTCATTTGAAAACTATCTTTTCTATTCATAAATTTTCACATTTCAATTGTAAATATTCCAAATTTAGTCATTTGAATCTTATATATTTATGCTTTAATCAATCTCATTCTCGCCAATAGACAAGGATTAACCGATGGCTCTTGCAATCAAAACTCGTGAAATTCAATACCAAGCAAAAGATGGAACAACTTTAATCGGTTATTTTGCTGCGCCTGAATCCGCACAACAAGTTGCAGGCGTGATTGTTGGTCCTGAATGGTGGGGCCGAAACGAGTATTCTGAACAACGTGCTCGAGAGTTGGCACAACATGGTTTTGCTGCGCTGGCAATTGATATGTATGGTGATAAAAAAACCACGACTGTTGCGACTCAAGCTCAAGAGTGGATGATGCAAACTTTCCAAAATGAAAATACCATTGTTGAGCGTGCGGCTTCGGCTCTCGCTGCTTTGGCAGAACAGCCAGAAGTAGATGCAAACCGACTGGCGGCAATTGGATTCTGTTATGGTGGTAAAGTGATATTAGATTTGGCACGCTCAGGTGCAGAATTAAAAGCTGCCATTACTTTCCATGCAAATTTATCCGCACAAAATGCAGCGGAATCAGGAAAATTTAAAGCGCAAGTTCTTGTCCTGCATGGTGAAAAAGACAGTATGGTGTCTTTGGCGGATGTAGAATCGTTTAAACAAGAAATGAATCATGCTCAGGTAAAATCTGAAGTGATCATCCTTAAAGATGCTAAACATGGCTTTAGTAATCCTCAAGCAGATGAAAAAGCAAAAGCAAATGGTGTAGATCTAGGTTATAACGCAAAAGCAGAGAAAGACGGATTAGCAGCAATGTATGATTTATTAGACCGTACCTTGGTTTAACCTACTCTGGCTTAATTAAAATACGTTCTACATTGATTGAGACAACAAAACGAGGAATTCGAAATGACTGAAAAAGTATGTCCTTATTGTGACTTTGACGAATTTGATATCATTGATAAAAATGAATTTGGTGCAATTTTGCCTGAACACCAGCCTTTGTCAAAAGGTCATTCAGTTATTATTCCTTTGCGCCATATTGATTCTTTTTTTGAAGTTTCAGAGAAAGAACGAAAAAGCCTTTCCTCTTTATTGGAACTCGCTCGTAACGAGCTTAAGATTCGCCATCAACCTGAAGGTTTCCATATTGCCTTTAATGATGGGCATGTATTTGGTGAAGATCAAAGTGGACACTTCCATATTCATATTATCCCACGTTATAAAAATGAACCGCTTAAACTCGATAAGCGCTGGGGTATCGTGAACGAAAGTTAAGTTGTGGATACAAACTCATTTGAAAGACGCTCTGGCGTCTTTTTTTATGCAAATTGAATGCTCAGGTTTAAGATAATTTTCCGCAATAAATTTATCTTGGTTATACTGACTATCTAATTTTTACGCTAGATTGTTATGTCGCAATTTTCATTTTCAGATGCGCTATTGACTTGGTTTGATCAACACGGGCGCCATGATTTACCTTGGCAAGTGGCTGATGATCCCTACAAAGTTTGGGTATCTGAAATTATGTTGCAACAAACTCAAGTCAAAACTGTACTGCAATATTTTGATAAATTTATCCAACGTTTTCCAACCGTCGATGACTTGGGTAAAGCCTCTTGGGACGATGTAGCCCCCTATTGGGCAGGATTAGGCTACTACGCCCGTGCAAGAAATTTGCATAAAGCAGCAGGCGTGGTCAGCCAGCAGGGGCATTTCCCACCAAGCTTAGAACAATGGGTGGAACTTCCAGGTATCGGTCGCTCTACTGGTGGCGCATTGATGTCACTTGGCTTACGCCAATACGGCGTCATTATGGATGGCAATGTAAAACGTGTTTTGGCCCGTTTTTTTGCCATTGAAGATGACCTGAGTAAACCCATCCATGAACGAGCCATGTGGCAACTGGCGGAAAGCATATGCCCAACTGAACGCAACCATGACTATACCCAAGCAATTATGGATTTGGGCGCAACCATTTGCACACCAAAAAAGCCACTCTGCTTATACTGTCCCATGCAACAACATTGCCAAGCCCATCAACAGGGGCTAGAAACCGAACTGCCTTATAAGAAAGCTAAAAAGCCTGTTCCAGCTAGAACTGCCACAGTGTTATTAATTGAGTCAGATCAACAATGGTTATGGGAACAGCGTCCTAACAGTGGTTTATGGGGAGGCTTATGGAGTTTACCGATTTTTGAAAACGAGCTCGCGTTTCAACAGCTTTGTCAAAGTCTAAAGCTTATTTCAACTGTTGAATCTGTCCAAATCTCGCATAGCTTTACCCATTTCACTTGGATTTTGAATGCACATATTGTTCGAGTTGAATCAGACCAAAAAGAATACCTCCAGGCTGAACTTGGGGGCGAATGGTTAACACCACAAAAAGCTACACAAATGGGTATCCCGACAGCCATGAAAAAATTGATCTCAGCAGTAAAAATATGACATAGTCAGACACGGGTATTCTAAGCATATTTCAATTTTAATTTGCCCTTTTGAAACTTGAAAAAAAGGATTTCTCGTGTCACGTAGCATCCAATATTGCTTGATGGCTTTGCTTGCCATTATTTTAACTGCATGTACCACTGCACCTAAAAAACCAAGCTCATCTAAGCCACAGCTTCCACAAGCTCAAATTAACCGCCTAAAAGCAATGTCAATGCCAACCCGATTGGCAATTCCTGTAGATGGAGTAAAACCACAAAACCTCACAGATACTTGGGGTGCATCTCGCAGTGCTGGGCGAGCACATGAAGGAATTGACATCATGGCTTCACGTGGAACCAAAGTTTACAGTAGCACTGAAGGTGTAATTACCAGTTTAAAGAGCAATAATCTAGGTGGCAAAGTGATTTGGCTCATCGGGCCAGGCGGTGTTTATCACTATTATGCACATCTAAATGATCACAAACGTGGATTACAAGAAGGTGATTATATTAAAAAAGGCCAGCTAATTGGCTATGTGGGAAATACGGGAAATGCACGACATACTGCACCGCATTTGCACTATGGACTATACTTAAGAGGTAAAGGACAAGGTGCAGTCAACCCCTACCCTTATTTACGTTAATTTTAGATTGAATCAATTTAGGAATATTCCATGTCAGAAGCATTGCTTGAGCGTTTAGTTGAATTTGCAGAATCAGGCAATCAACAAAAAATTGCCCTCAATGGACAAAATCATCAAGGCTGGATTATGGAAATCACCGATGAAGCATTAATGATCAGTACTGGCTTTGCAGACAAAGCGGGTAAAGATATTTGGGTAAATTTTAAAGATTTAGAACATGCGCAACTTTCCTATTGGGACAACAAACAAGATCAATGGGTCGAATTTAAACTTTAGACAATTAAAACTTAAATCAATCAGAACAATGGTAGATCTTTTATGACAAATAAACGCTGTGGTTGGTGTTCAGATGATCCTATTTATATTGAATATCATGATCAAGAGTGGGGTAAATCCAATCGAGATGAACAGCATTTATTTGAAATGCTTTGCCTAGAGGGGCAACAAGCAGGTTTATCTTGGATTACTGTTTTAAAAAAACGTGAAAGCTATCGCGCCCAATTTTTTAACCACCCGATTCAAACCATTGCCAATTTTACTGAACAAGAGCTTGCACTAAAATGTCAGGATACTGGGTTGATTCGCCATATCGGGAAATTAACAGCGATTCGTGACAATGCCATTGCATGGCAAAACATGAAAGCTCAAGACATTGATATGGTGAACTGGTTATGGGATTTCGTAGACCAGCAAGTACAGCTCAATGATGTCCCTGATTATAAATTAGCGCCTGCACAAACCGAAACCAGTCAAAAGCTTTCCAAAGCGTTAAAAAAGAAAGGTTTTAAATTTGTTGGTCCAACCACTTGCTATGCCTTTATGCAAGCAGTGGGCATGGTCAATGACCATGAAAATGATTGTATATCCCGCTAAAAGTTTAACTGAGCAAACAGGAAGGATTCACATGTCAAATAATACGTTTCATGCTTATGCTGCCTTAGAGGCAGGTGCAGCACTTGTGCCCTATCAATTTGATGCAGGTGAATTACAGCCTCATCAGGTCGAAGTCAAAGTTGAATATTGCGGTTTATGCCATTCCGATGTTTCAGTGATTAACAATGAATGGGGAAATTCAGTTTTTCCAGTGGTTGGCGGTCATGAAATTATCGGTACCATCATTCAACTGGGTTCAGAAGCGAAAGGATTAAAAGTCGGTCAACGTGTTGGTATCGGCTGGACTGCGGAAAGTTGTCAGCACTGTGATCCGTGTGTTAGTGGTCAACAAGTGCTTTGCACAGGAGGTTCAGTTGCAACCATCGTTGGTCATGCAGGCGGGTTTGCAGATAAGGTCCGTGCAGGTTGGCAGTGGATTATTCCTTTTCCTGAAGATTTAAACCCTGAAAGTGCTGGTCCTTTATTATGTGGTGGTATCACTGTTTTTGACCCAATTTTAAAACATCAAATTCAAGCAGTTCACCATGTCGGTGTGATTGGGATTGGTGGCTTAGGTCATATGGCCATTAAAATACTCAAAGCTTGGGGTTGTGAGATCACCGCTTTCACATCGAGTTTGGATAAAACAGATGAACTTAAAGCAATGGGAGCAGACCATGTGGTCAATAGTCGCGATGCCGATGCGTTAAAAGCGCAACGTGGCAAATTTGATTTATTGCTCTGTACGGTAAATGTGAGTTTGGACTGGAAAGCATATCTAAATACACTGGCACCAAATGGCACAATTCATATGCTAGGTTTAGTCCTCGAACCTATGCCGATTCCTGCGGGTGCACTGATTGGCGGTGCAAAATCAGTGACTGGTTCACCAACGGGCTCCCCTTTTGCATTGCGTCAATTATTACAATTTGCAGCACGCAAAAACATTGCACCGCAAATTGAAGTTTATCCAATGTCAAAAATTAATGAGGCTTTGGAGCGACTTCATTCTGGAAAAGCCCGTTATCGTATCGTATTAAAAGCGGATTTCTAATTTAAGTCTGACCATCCATCACGGTTTATCAAGAACCGTGAATGGAATAAGGCTGTCGTGGTATGCGTTTGCTCAAAGATCAGTTAAGCCACACTCTTGGCTAACAATTCACCCCTTACCCAATCTGCCAATAACATAATTGCATCCTGAATCTCTTCCGACAGTTCATGCCCTGCATTTAAGCGAATACAATTGTTATAACGGTGATCCTCACCAAAAATAATCCCTGGCACAATATTGATACTGTATTGCTGGGCATAATAATACAACGCCAAACTATCAATCTGCTCTGGGAACTGTAACCACAAGGCATAACTTCCCTGCGGTTGATTTAGACGAATCTCTACCCCATAAAAAGCATGTTGAATAAACTGTAGATATTGCGCAACTTGAGTCATCAACTTAGGGCGTAACTCACTCAAATGCTGACGATAGGCTCTGCTATAAATCAAATCAGCAAGTCCCAATTGCAATGGTGTATTGACCGAAACATTTTGTAAAATCAACTTGGCATGTAAGTGCTGTAAACGTTGTGGTAAACAGAACCAACCTACCCGATAAGAGGTCGACAACGACTTGGAAACCGATCCGCAATAAACCACATAGCCCTGTTGATCCCAATATTTAATCGGTAACGGGCGTTTGGCATTAAAGCTACATTCAGCATAAATATCATCTTCAATCACGTAACACTGATACTTCGCTGCCAGCTGTGCAATTTTTTCTTTCTCGGCATTAGTCAAACAGAAGCCTAAAGGATTTTGAAAATTGGCGGTTAATAAACAGACTTTTGCAGCTGAGTTTTGCATCTCTTGTTCTAAACGATCTAGATCAAAACCTTCGGTATTGGCAGGGATTTCAATAATTTTTCGTTTGAGCAACGCCAACAATTGCAACTGACCATTATAGTTTGGTGTGGGCACAATCACACTGTCACCGATTTGGCTAAGGCTTTGAATCATCACAGACAATGCTGGCATACAACCATTGCTGATATAAATATCTTCTTTGGCAATATAAAAACCATCTTCAGCCCAATGTGCTGACAAAGCCTCTCTTAGCTGAAGGTGCCCTTGGCGGTCATTATATAAAAAGTCTTCAGGTTTACTGTGCTTTAAAGCACGTTGTATTGAACGGCGTAATGCCTCTACAGGAACTAGATTAGGCGATAACTGAATCGAACCTAAATGGATCAGTTTATTGTTGATTGCTGCTTCATGAATTTGAATTTGTAAGTCTAGATTTGAAACCTCACGCGCTCTCGACTTAAAATCAGGATGGTCAGGTACAGCTATCTGCGGAATTTTTTGCTGTGATTGAACAAAATAGCCAGACTTTTCTTTGACATAAATCAAACCTTGTGCTTCAAGCAATTCATAACAACTTTTTGCTGTATTGAGACTAATATTTTGCAACGCAGCAAATTTTCGTAAAGAACTAAGTCGTTGCCCAACAATCAACTCACCGCAATAAATTTTCTGTGCAATTTGCTGTGCTAATGTTTGATATTGAAAAGCCATATCTGTACTCAAATTTTAATATTTGTTGTATCTGTATCTATAAAGTTAACAGATTTATGCTTGTTTCACAGCCAATTTTTACAAACAAATTGATTTGAAAGGAGAAAAAAATGAGAACGATCGCTTTAATCAGTATTGTCTTTGGATTAACTGCTTGCCAACCTCAACACGTAAATCAAGCTGCTCAGAAACAACATTTTGTATGTAAATCTTTGATTGAAGGCTTTTTAAAAACACAAAATTTAGGTGAATACCAACTTGATCATTTAGAGCCAACTTTACATCAGACCGCACCTATCCGAAACTACCGCTACCATGCCAGCAGTGATCAGCGGATGAAAATTAATATTCCTGTGCAAAAAGACTTGGCGTTTAAATGCCTTCAGACAGCAAATGATCATTTTGAAATCCAATTGGTTAATCCACACCAACCCCGTAGCCAAACTTTACTGAGTCTGGATTTACCGCCACAAAAGACTATCGAAACTTTGACAGCTTTTGCGTTAAAAACTCAATAAATAAACGAACACGCTTTGGTAAATGTTCCTGTTGATAATACACTGCATGGATGTGTTGCTCGTAAAGCTCTATTTGATCTTCAAATAGAGCGATCAAGCGTCCTTGCTTTATATCTTTTAAAATCTCAAACTCAGACAATCTCGCAATTCCATGCCCGCGTAAACACAATTGGCGGACAGTTTCACCACTAGATGCTTTGATTTTTGGTTTGACAGTAAGCCTTTCTCCATTGACTCGAATCGGCCAAGTATTTAAACGACTGACTTTGCTAAAGCCAATTTGCGTATGATTTAAAATATCTTGCGGTGTCTCTGGATAACCATGTGTTGCTAAATATTCAGGACTGGCAACGATATATAACCGGCTTTTACACAACAAACGCGCATGTAAACTCGAATCATTAAGATCCCCAAAACGTATCGCAACATCTGTTTTATGTTCTAATAAATCGATGATCTGATCGTTACTGTTTAACTCTATTTCAATCTCAGGATACAATCGAGAAAACTCTTGCATCAATGGTGCAATCACGTGCAATACAAAAGGTGTCGCAGAATCCACACGAATCAGCCCAGATGTATCACTGTCAGATTTTAATAAAGCATCTTCTGCTTCATTGAGATCATGAACAATTTTTCGGGCTTTTGCTAAAAATAATTGCCCCTCTTGGGTCAATTTAAGTTTACGTGTTGTCCGCTCTAATAAAGTGACATTCAGTTTAGATTCAAGTCGTTGCAAGGCTCGACTTACACCTGAAGTGGTTTGTTCAAGATGCGTTGCTGCTGCAACAATCGAACCACTATCGACAATATTAATAAAAGCCTGTAATTCTTCGAGTGTAGATTTCATTGCTGCTAGCGCTCTGTTTATTGTTGATTTTTAGTCAACAACATTTTGCATATTCCTGTATTTTTCCGCAACAATTAAAGTAGCAAAATACACTCAATCTCAGAAAATAAAGTGAAATCCAGTATGACAAACATCGTTCCTCAATTTGGTGTAGGTACTTTCCGTTTAACAGGGCAAACTGTGATTGATTCGGTGAAAACAGCATTAGACGTTGGTTATCGTGCTGTAGATACTGCTCAAATCTATGGCAACGAAGCAGAAGTCGGTCAGGCCATTGCAGAAAGCCATATCCATCGTGATGATTTGTTTATCACAACAAAGATATGGACAGATCATTATCAAGCCGACAAACTTATTCCAAGCCTTAAAGAGAGCTTACAGAAGCTGGGTACTGATGCTGTCAACTTAACCTTAATTCACTGGCCTGCACCAAGTCTAGGAATTTCTGTTACAGAAATGATGCACAACCTGTTAGAAGCGAAAAAGCTGGGCTTAACTGAACATATTGGAATTTCAAACTTCAATATCGACTTATCGCAACAAGCCATTACTGCTGTAGGACTTGAAAATATTGCCACCAACCAAATTGAACTTAGCCCTTATTTACAAAATGATAATTTAGTGAGCTTTTTACAATCACAAAATATTGATGTGACCTCTTATATGACTTTGGCGTATGGCAAAGTTTTAAATGACCCAACGTTAACTGAAATTGCCAAACAACATCAGGCTTCTAGCGCTCAAATTGCATTGGCATGGGCGTTGCAGAAAGGGTTTGCTGTCATTCCGTCGTCAACTAAACGTGAAAACTTAATTTCCAACTTAAAAGCGCAAGAGATTCAATTATCTGCTGAAGAAATGCAATTAATCGCGCAATTGGAACGTAATGGCCGTGAGGTTGATCCTGAAAACTTAGCACCTCAGTGGGATGTTTAATTCGCCAATGGAGTAAAAGTGATTTAAAGCAGAACAAATCTTGGCTCAGGCTTTGATTAGCAAAGTTTGATTGCTAGGTTTTGCTTGCTAGGCTTCGAAATACACTTTACCCCTTTTGCTCATGGCTTAGCTTGCTTCGCAAGATTGTTTCTTGCGAAGCTTTATTTTGTCACTTCATCAAAATAGCGGCTGAAAAGTAAAGATCGTCATTAACTTGATTGCTTGAACGCTGTTACACGCCATCATTTTCAATATGTTGTATATTTGAGATTTCTCATGAAATTAAATTTTCCCTTACTCGCCTTGGCCATTGGCGCTTTTGCAATAGGAACAACAGAATTTTCCCCTATGGGCTTTCTTCCCCAAATTGCAGAAAATTTGAATATTTCAATCCCAACCGCAGGTATGCTGATTACCGCTTATGCACTCGGTGTCATGATTGGTGCACCGTTTATGACCTTATGGTTTGGACGGTTTCCACGACGTAAAGCGCTTATTTTAGCCATGATTATTTTTACCATTGGCAATATTCTCGCTGCAATTGCTCCCAATTATTGGGGCTTAATGGCCGCTCGAATTCTGACCAGCCTCAATCATGGGGTGTTTTTCGGGATTGGTTCTATTGTTGCAACAAGCGTCGTACCTAAAGACAAACAAGCCAGTGCAGTTGCCACCATGTTTATGGGCCTCACCATTGCCAACATTGGTGGTGTGCCTTTAGCCACATGGGTTGGGCAGAATATTGGCTGGCGTATGTCATTTGCAGCAATCGCTTTACTCGGCGTGATTACTATGTTGTCGCTATGGAAAGCCTTGCCTGAAGATAAAGCAAGCCAACGTCCAGATGTCAAAGCGGAATTAAAAGTGCTGACTCGGTTGCCTGTAGTTCTTGCATTGCTCACCACGGTGATGAGTGCAGGTGCAATGTTTACCCTATATACCTATATTGCGCCTAGCCTACAAAACATCACCCATGCAAGTCCGATGTTTATTACCTTGATGCTGGTACTGATTGGGATTGGCTTTTCAATTGGTAATCACTTAGGTGGAAAATTTGCAGACTTGTCACTGACCAAAACATTGACCAGTTTCTTACTGTTACTAATGGTGAGCATGTTGCTGTTTCCAATCCTGGCTCAAACTCAAATTGGTGCAGCATTGGCACTGATTGTCTGGGGAGCTGCAGCCTTTGCAGTGGTCCCACCTTTACAAATGCGTGTCATGTCTGTTGCTCATGAAGCACCTGGATTGGCATCCTCTGTGAATATTGGTGCATTTAATTTAGGTAATGCTTTAGGTGCAACAGCTGGTGGAGCAGTATTGAGTATGGGGATGAGTTATGCTGCAGTGTCTATTGCAGGTGCGGTACTCACAGCTTTAGGGTTAGTGCTAGTTTTTATTCAAATGAAAATGAATAAAGCATCTGTACGGCAGTATAGTCATTCAGCGTAGTGATTAACAATCGTCACAAAGACTACAAGTAACCTTTCTTTCTATATCAACACATTGAGAAAGGTTACTTTCAATATTTAAATGAGCGGAAAGATCTGCCAAGCATTATTTTTTCAAATATAGCGTTGTTTCGTCAGTAAGGTCTGCTTCTGGATTATTGATCTAATAACGCCTATTTTAAAATATCAGGCAAAGCTGTAAAGGGTTTATTCTTTGCCAATTCTGTTTTCATTTTCTGCAACATCTGATAAGGCTGCTGTTCAACCAAAATATTGGTTAAGCTTGCAGGAATAGAGCCTTCTGGATTGGCGTGTCCAGAGGTAATGACTTTGACTTTATTGGCACCCAGTTTTTGAAAGGTCCAATCACCTGAATAATCTTTTAAACGCACATAGTCAGGATTCACTGCTTTGCCTTGCTGAATCGCAGAGTTTTTAATAAAAATACTGCCATTTGCATCTTTAGACATGGTTCCTTTAACCACCATATCTCGATCTTTTAACGGAAAGGGGAAATCTAAAACCATATAAATGCTGAATTCGCCTTTTTTATCATCGCGAGATAACACTTCAGCTTTGGCAACATTGGGGACCCATTTCGGTGAGTTTTTGACGTCCAATACCAAAGCAACAGCACGATCAATCGGCACGTCTAATATTGTTTCAGCTTTATAAGACAACACAGAATTACTGGCATCCTTGTATGTCCATACCTGAACGTTATTCTTATTCAAACTTAATTTAGCATTGCTTGGTAAAGCAGCTTGTGTAGTCAGCCCAAAAGCACTGATTACACAAGCAAATAACATCACTGTTTTTTTCATTTTTGAATGTTCAAAATTTGACTAATTGTTTTAATTCTATCGCATCAGATTTTAAGCTTAAATATCATTTAAGCCTAAAACGTCTTTCATATCGTATTTTTTTGCATCTTTGCCGACAACCCAAGCAGCTGCACGTACAGCACCTGCAGCAAAATTCATACGATTCGTGGCTTTGTGTGTCACTTCCACACGCTCACCTTCGCCAATAAACATCACTGTATGTTCGCCTACAATATCACCACCACGAATCGTTTCAAAACCAATGGTTTCACGTTCACGTGGACCTGTATGCCCCTCACGACCATAGACAGCAACTTTCTTTAAATCACGCCCCAGTGTGTCAGCAACAGCTTCACCCATCATCAGTGCAGTACCTGATGGTGCATCTACTTTATGACGATGATGTGCTTCAATAATTTCAATATCCACAGTATCGCCAAATACTTTAGCTGCCAGCTCAAGTAATTTAATCGAAACATTCACACCCACTGAGTAATTTGCAGCATAGACAATCGGTGTCTGAGTCGCAGATTGATTTAACAGCTCTTTTTGTTGATCCGAAAAACCAGTTGTGCCAATCACCATCGCAACACCAGCAGCACTGCATAATTTTAAATTATGTTCAGTTGCAACAGGTGCAGTAAAATCAATTACCACATCCACATCGTTGAGGATCTCTTCTAAGTTGCCAACCACTTTAATCCCCACAGCACCAATTCCTGCAAGCTCTCCTGCATCTGCGCCAATTAATGTGCTTTCTGGACGCTCTACTGCAGCAGCAAGTTGAAAACCAGCTTGTTGTACAGCTTGAATCAATGTACGGCCCATACGACCACCTGCACCTACAATACCAATGCGTGGAGCTGCTGACATACGTTATTCCTAAATCTGAATTTGAAAATTTGGCTCTACTATAACAAAACTCGGTTCTAAGACGACGTTTCAATATAAAAAAATACTGCAATCTTTTTGCTTGCTTTGGGATCTTGTGCGCTCATTGATCCAAAATAGCCTGAACGAATAAATAGATTAATTTTATAAAACATATCGATAAAACTTTGAAAAATTTAAAACTTTTCAAATCTATTTCATCAAAATGCAAGAATCCCACAGCAGACTACATGCCACGAATGAAAATAATATGGCTTATAAGGAGATCAATATGCATTCGAATAAAATGGCTTTCGCTCTGGTACTCGGCATGATCATGACAAATGTTTGGGCTGAATCAGCGCCTGCAACAACATCAGCAACAACTGAAGAAAAAACGCTTGCTCAACCCAATAGCAACACAGCATCTGAACCTCAAACAGAAGTCCGTGTTGAAGATATTGATGCACCAATCATCGAGTAATAATCACCTATTTTTCAGTGGTTGAGGGTATGTCCAATATCTTCGACCTGTCTTTTTAAATAGCTCAATTCAATTGTAATCATCATCATAAAAATCAGACGCTACAGCTAAACATCAACACTTATTTTGTTTGTAAATCATCTAAAAAATTCTTGAAATGTGTATTAAATTACAGCTAAAAATAACTAAAAAGCAAAATTTAAATTTTCAGATCTATTAAACTAAAGACGCTTGGATGCAATCATAAAAAGCAAATATCAGAGGAAATATCATGCAACTCAAAAAAATCATTTTAGGATTGATGATGACTACAACTGTTTCACTCGTTTGGGCCGAAGACACCCCCCCGCCTACCGCTCCATCGTCAGAATCATCGATATCAGCAACAAATCCCGCGGTGATCCTCCCCCAAGATGATAATTCAATAGATGCTGCCCCGGATGACAACGAATTTTATTTATCACCATCGGATCAAGCATCAAAATAAAAAAACGGAGCAACAAGATCTGTTGCTCCGTTTTACCTATTCAATGTTTAGCTTGCTAAATGAAAAGGTCTAAACTCAATTAGTCAAATAAACGATCGAAGAAAGATTTTTTCTTCGGTGACGATTTATTATCATCACTTTCCATCGTGGCTTGAAGTTCTTTCAATAACTCACGTTGGCGGCTGGTCAAGTGTACAGGTGTTTCTACCACAATACGGCAAAGTAAGTCACCTTGCATACTACTACGTACAGGTTTTACCCCTTTACCACGTAGTCGGAACATTTTACCTGTTTGTGTACCTTCAGGTACCTTCAAACTTACACGACCATCCAACGTTGGAATTTCAAGTTCTTTACCTAAAGCAGCATCTGCGATACTGACTGGCACATCCATATATAAGTCTGCACCATCACGTTGGAAAATATCGTGCTCACGCACTACGACTTCAACGTATAAATCACCAGATTGACCATCACGGATTGCTTCACCTTTACCGGTTAAGCGAACGCGATCACCATTATCAACACCTGCAGGAATAGTAACTTCAAGTGTCTGCTGACGATCTGATACACCTGAACCATGGCATTTGCTGCATGGATTTTTAATAATTTTACCTTGTCCACGACATGTACTACATGTCTGCTGAACAGAGAAGAAGCCCTGTTGCATACGCACTTGACCTGCACCATGGCAAGTCTTACAGGTTTCTACATCATTTGGATTTTTTGAACCTTTACCATCACACACATCACAAGGTGCTGGTGCAGTAAAGGTAATGGTTTTCTTAACGCCTCTCACCGCTTCTTCAAGCGTTAATTCCATAACATAGCGCAGGTCGGAACCACGACGCGCACGTTGCTGACCACGGCCACCACCGCCAAAAGCGCCACCAAAGATGTCACCAAACTGACTGAAAATGTCTTCGGCGCTGAAACCACCACCAAAGCCACCGCCGCCCATACCACCTTCAAAGGCGTTATGACCCATACGGTCGTACATGCTACGTTTTTCACCGTCAGAAAGAATTTCATATGCTTCCGCACATTCTTTAAACTTTTCTTCAGCTTCTGAATTGTCAGGATTACGATCTGGATGATACTTCATCGCCAACTTACGGTAGGCTTTTTTAATTTCATCATCACTAGCGGTTTTAGCAACACCTAAAACCTCATAATAATCACGTTTAGCCATGATTGGCGATGCTCCACAAAATTTGATAATACTTCTATGCAGAGTAAATTGGGGGCGATGTTATTTTTTACAAGCGTGAAATGTGGTTTTTTTTTAAAAAACAGCTTTTTTCTGCAAATATTTAGTAAAACCTTTGAGCCATGTATTGAGTAAATATAACCACGCAATGGCGCTAAATACCACACCTGCCACAGTGCACGCTTTTACCCAAATGAAACTGTCCCAATAGAAAAAGATTAACGGAATAAACCATAGCGCAGCAAAGGCTGCCAAAATCAAAAAAATAAGAGCATTGCGCATAATCCACAACGCTTGCGCATGTATCCATACCTCTGCATTATCTGCCACTGCTACTTTACGTGCTAACCAATACGCCAACACGGCTGTAATCACCGTAAACAATGCGAGAAACATAAACAAATAAGAGCTCGTAATAAATTTACGATGCTGTTCTGGATTTGTTTGCCCCATGGGTGTTTTTGACCTCAAATTTATTGCATACCGATTTACTTATTATGCAATAAAATTTCCTATGTTATTTTCTGTTAAAGATTAAGTGCTACTATATTGAAGTTTTCAATTTTTCGCACCTAATATTCTCAACAATTTATGTATTTTCTGTAGTTTTTTTAATCTTAAACCAAGTCGCATACAGCGCTGGTAAGAAAAATAACGTTAAAAGTGTCGCAATAATTAAGCCGCCCATAATCGCCACTGCCATTGGTCCAAAGAAAATACTTCGAGAAAGCGGAATCATGGCCAATACAGCTGCCAAGGCGGTGAGAATAATTGGACGGAATCGACGAACTGTTGCATCCAAAATCGCATCCCATTGATTCTGCCCAGCTCGAATATCTTGTTCGATCTGATCAATCAAAATCAGTGAGTTACGCATAATCATTCCAGATAATGCAATAGTACCTAGCATTGCCACAAAACCAAAAGGCTTATTGAATAAGAGCAGGAATAAAACCACCCCAATTAAACCTAAGGGCGCTGTCAAAAATACAATGAATGAGCGAGAGATACTCTTTAACTGAAGCATCAGCAAAGTAAAAACCACCGCAAGGAATAATGGCATACCTGCATTCACAGAGGTTTGCCCTTTTGCGGACTCCTCTACCGCGCCACCAACTTCTAGCAAATAACCACTTGGTAATGTTGTACGAAGCTGATCCATTTTTTCAGCCAGTTCATTGACTACGGTTGCAGGCTGTAACTTTGTTCGAATATCTGCACGTACGGTAATGGTCGGTAAACGATTGCGGTGCCAAATCAAACCATCTTCAAATTTATATTGAAGTGTAGCGATTTGCGCCAAAGGTACGGTGGCGCCTTTACTTGTTGGAACAGCAAGACTGGATAATGCTTCAACATTGACACGTTCGGCTTGATCTCCTCGGATACGAACATCAATCAGCTCACGTTTTTCACGATATTGATTGATAATTGCACCCGATATTGAACTGTTTAAAAAATTCGCCAAATCTTCTGAGGTCACACCCATTTGACGGGCACGGTCTTGATCAATCACTAACGAAATAATTTTACTTTGCTCACCCCAGTCCAAATGAACATTTGCGGTATTTGGATTTTCACTAACCAGTTGAGCAACTTTTTGTGCTTCCTCACGAACAACTGCAATATCTTCACCCGATACACGAAATTGCAATGGATAGCCGACTGGAGGACCATTTTCTAATAAAGAGACACGGATACGCACCTGTGGCAATAATTGGCGGATTTGCGTATCTAAGGATTTACGAATTTCATCACGATCATCCAGTGAAGATGCTAAAACCACAAATTGTGCAAAACTGGCTTGCGGCATTTGTTGATCTAAAGGCAGATAGAAGCGTGGTGTACCTGTCCCAACATACGCAACATAATTATCAATGCCCTTTTGCTTGGATAAAAATGCCTCAACTTTCTTCACTGCATCTTCAGTTGCAGTCAGTGATGCACCTTCTTCTAGTTTTAAATCGACCAAAATTTCGGCACGGTTTGAAGACGGGAAAAATTGTTGTGGTACAAACTTAAACATCACCACAGACAGGACAAATACCCCAACCGTAATTGAAATGACGGTTTTTCTATAAGTCACACACCAGTTCACCAACTTTCGAAAGCTTTGATAAAATTTAGATTGATACGGGTCAAAATGTTCACCGTTATGATGAATCACAGGCTGAGGTTCTGGTTGCTTGCGTAATCTTGCCAAAAGACGCTGATACCACGGAGCTTTTTGCGGTATTTTGTTAAAATCTGGAAGTAATTTATCTCCTAGATATGGAACGAAAACCACAGCAGCAATCCATGAGACAACTAAGGCAATCGTGACCACTTGGAAAATAGACCGGGTATATTCACCTGTACTTGAGGCGGCTGTAGCAATAGGTAAAAAACCAGCTGCAGTAATTAATGTTCCTGTCAGCATTGGAAATGCGGTACTGGTCCATGCAAAACCAGCGGCCTTCATCCGGCTATAGCCTTGCTCCATTTTGATGGTCATCATTTCGACGGCAATGATGGCATCATCGACCAACAACCCTAAGGCCAGAATCAAAGCTCCTAGAGAAATCTTATGTAAGCCAACATCAAATAAATTCATTCCCGCAAAAGTCATCGCAAGCACCAGTGGAATCGAAAATGCCACCACCAAACCTGTACGAAAACCAAGCGAAAAAAAGCTCACCAATAAAACGATAATGACCGCTTCTGCAAGAACTTTGACGAATTCATGAATACTACGTTGTACAGCCACCGGCTGATCTGAAACTTTTTTCAGCTCCATACCTAAAGGCAGTGATTTTTGTAAGGTTTTAAATTCAGTTTCTAAGTTTTTACCCAGTGCGATGATGTCACCACCTTTACGCATAGAAACTGCTAGACCAATCCCATTCTCGCCCATAAAACGCATGCGAGGTTGTGCAGGCTCACTAAATCCACGATAAATTTCAGCAACATCGCCCAGTTGAATAGTTCTGTTTCCCACCAACAATGGCATTTTTTTCAAATCATCTACACTTTTTAAAGCACCACTGACTCTTACTTGAATACGGTCAGTGCCTGTTTCAAAAAAGCCCGCACTGGTTACACTGTTTTGCTTTGCCAAGGCTTCTTGGATTGCAGTAACTGGTACACCCATTTGCACGGCTTTGGTGTTGGAAAGTTCAATCCAGATTTTTTGATCTTGTAGGCCCACCAGATTGACTTTACTGACATCTTTTACCCGTTGTAAGCGAAGCTGCAAACGGTCTGCATATTCTTTTAAAGTAGCATAATCAAAATCTTTACCAGTTAAGACATAGATATTACCGAAAGTGTCCCCAAACTCATCATTAAAGAAGGGCCCCTGAACACCGGAAGGTAACTGTGTTTTGATATCACCTACTTTTTTACGTACTTGGTACCATACATCTGGAATTTGGTTAGATTTTAATGAGTCTTTTGCCATAAACATGACCATTGACTCACCAGGACGCGAGTAAGCCATAATCTTGTCATACAGCCCTGTACTCATCAGTTCTTTTTCTATTTTATCAGTAACTTGTAAAGAAACCTCTTGAGCTGTTGCACCTGGCCAATAAGTTTGGATGACCATGACTTTAAAGGTAAATGGAGGATCTTCACTCTGAGAGAGTTTTGAGTAGGAAAATAAACCCACAATACCCAGCAAAATCATAAAATAAAGTACTAATCCTTTATTTTTGAGTGCCCATTCTGACAAATTAAAGGAGTTAAATGGACTCATGATCATGCTCCTTTTTGAACAGTTACAGCACGATTTTCACGGTCTACTGGGTTTATTTTTTGCTTTTCACGAAGTAAATGTACCCCTCCTACAACCACCCATTGTCCAGGATTTAACCCTTTCACGACAGTAACATTGTCACGACCATAGCTGCCTAAAGTCACGGAAACCTTATGAATGGTTTGGTCTGGATTCAGTACCCAAATATAGGCTTGATTGTTATTTGCCGAGACGCTAGATAAAGGTACACTCAATACATTTTGAATATTTTGATTAAAGAATACCCGCGCACTTTGCCCAAGTTGAATCGCGGACTGCCCTTCTTTTAAAGCCACTTTGACCATAAATGTACGTGACTGATCGGCTGCTGGAGAAATCTCTCGAACATAGGCAGCAAATCGATCTTGAGGTTTAGACCATAAAGTTACCCATGCATTTTGACCGACTTTAATCTCTGCAATAGCTTGTTCAGGGACACCTATCACCACTTCACGATCCCCATCAATCGCCAGCTGGTATGCCGCTTGTCCTGCTGAAATCACTTGTCCAGTTTCAATATTACGTTGGGTAATCACCCCATTTTTATTGGCTATCAATTGGTTATAGCCGGTTTGATTGGCGCTCACATCATAATTGGATTGGGCTTGTTTTAAACTTGCCTGAGCAGAATCATATTGATTTTTGACTGAATCATATTGTGAGCGACTCACAGCATTGATCGGTAAGAGTTGCTGAAAGCGTTTAAATTCATCTGCTGCGGCCTTGGCCGCAGATTGCGCACTTTCAAGTTGTGCTTTGGCTGAGTTCAATTGTAGCTGGGCATCTTTCACATCAAGCTTTGCTAAGACTTGACCAACTTTGACACGAGCACCAACATCGACATAGCGTTCTGTAATTTGTCCCCCGACACGGAATGCCAATGCTGTTTGCTGTCGAGCTTGGACATCCCCCGCATAACTTTTTTGATCTTCATGTGATGTTGCAGGTTGGGTTACCATCACCAAGGGAATTTGTTCCGCTTCAGGTGCTGGTTTGCTACACCCCACTATTGTTACACTACACAATACCAATAGGCTCGTGATCATTAAATTTAAACTACGCATAGGCAAGGCTCTTAATCAAATGCATTTTTTCGGGCAAAATAGAATGAGTATATTTATTTGCTCATTTTTTAATTAATATACTGCATGGTACAGTAATTGTGAATTGTGTATAGAGTAATTAACCTATTTTTTTTTGGAAATTATTGTGCAAACAACCGCTGGACGTCCAAAGGACTTAGAAAAACGGAAACACATTTTGGAAGCCGCCAAAAAGCTATTTCTAAAATTGGGTTATCATGGTTCAAGCATGAACCAAATTGCCAAAGAAGCTGGCGTCACAAAGCTGACGGTATATAACCATTTTCAAGATAAAGAAACTTTATTTTGCTGTGCCATTGAAGCAACCTGTGAAGCATCTATTGATGCTCGACCATTACGACTTAATGTTCAAAGTGATTTTTATGCGCATTTTTTTCAGGCATGCGAATTGGCACTTACTGTTATTAGCTTACCTGAAGCCATTAAACTCGAGCATTTGTTGTTAGAACTTGCCGCAGAGAAAAATCCTTTGGCTTTACAGTTTTATAATTCTTCCCATCAAAGAATGTGTGCAGTCTGGCAAGATTTTTTCCAACAAGCAGGCACACTTAAATTTATTCAAGCAGATGACATTGAAAAACAAATTAATCTAATTCTGTCATTATTATTGGGTGTTCGACACCACGAGGTCTTATTGGGGATTCGCCAAATTCCTACGGAAGATGAAAAACAGCAAATCATCGCCGAAAGTATTGATTTATTTATGCTGAAATATAAACCCAACTAAAATTATTTAAAAACAAAATAATGTCCAATTCTTGTTTAAGGCATACTCAATGCATATCGCATAGGCTTGTTGATATAAAAAGGGCAAAAAATAAAGCTAAATATCCAAATTAAAATTAAGTCAAAGTCGACTTCTTGCACAGTCATTTACATACTTTTGTAGGGAGTCACTTGGATTGTGGTGGAATCACGTTATATTCGAGATAACAAGAACTGGAGAGTAACAAATGGTTCAACAAATTGATGCTCCGCTGCGTGAAGATGTACGCTTACTCGGAAACCTTTTAGGCGAAACGCTAAAAGAACATGCAGGACAAGATTTGTTTAATCAAATTGAACAAATTCGGGCTTTAGGTAAAGGCGCTCGAGATGGTCAAATTGAAGCAGAAAAACAACTTGAACAATTATTTTTAAATTTAAAAGATGATGAAATTCTGCCACTCACCCGCGCCTTTTCACACTTTCTAAATTTTGCCAATATTGCTGAACAATATCACGTTGTACGCAGTCGTCGTCAAAGTGAGTGCGATGAAAATTCACCATCACCCAATGTGCTGGATCATTTATTTAGCAAGTTTAAAGATCAGCAAATTTCAACAGAAACGCTCTATAAACAAATTTGTGAATTAAAAATTGAGTTGGTCCTCACGGCGCATCCAACTGAAGTTAGTCGTCCTACTTTAATCCAAAAATATGATGGCATTAATCATTGCCTGTCTACTTTTGATCAGCAAAAACTGACACCTAAGCAACGTGCAGATGTGTTGACTGATTTAAAACAATTGATCTGTTCCGCATGGCAAACTGACGAAATCCGTCAACACCGCCCGACTCCGATAGATGAAGCAAAATGGGGCTTTACCACGATTGAACAGACCTTATGGAATGCAGTTCCAAAATTCATACGTGAATTGGATGACCTCGTTCAGGACAATTGTGCACAGGCCTTGCCTTTAGATATTTCTCCAATTCGTTTTGCATCTTGGATGGGGGGTGACCGTGATGGTAACCCAAATGTTACGCATAACATTACTCAAGAAGTTTTGTGGTTGTCGCGCTGGAAAGCGGCTGACCTTTATGTGCGTGATATTGAAGATCTTCGTTGGGAACTCTCGATTGAAGCCTATTCCAATGAGCTACTTCAAGCTTTGGGTTATAGCCATCCTGAACCTTACCGCGAATATTTGCGTGCGACCCGTGAACGCCTCAAAGCAACTCGTCAATGGTTAGCAGATAAATTACGTGGTCAACATTCTGATGTAGATCGCAGTTTAATCATTCGCCATAAAGATGAATTATTACAACCATTACTGCTCTGCTATCGCTCACTGATGGCATGTAATTTACCTGAGATTGCCAATGGTAAATTGCTCGACTTTATTTATCGGGTAAATTGTTTTGGCATTGAATTACTTAAACTGGATATTCGTCAAGAGTCAGGTCGTCATCGCCAAGCCATCTCAGCAATTACTGAATATCTTGGTTTAGGCAATTTTGAGACATGGACAGAACAAGCTCGCCAAAATTTCTTATTACAAGAATTACAAAGCAAACGCCCGTTATTGCCTAAACATTTAAATGAACCATCAGGTAGTCTGATTGAAAATCTTGATGTTCAAGAAGTCTTTGCAACCATGCGTACTTTGGCTGAACAACCCAAAGAAAGCTTGGGCGCTTATATCATTTCAATGGCTGAATATCCGAGTGATGTTTTGGCAGTACTATTACTCCAAAAAGAAGCAGGAATTGAACACCCACTACGCGTTGTTCCTTTATTTGAAACCTTGAAAGACTTAGATGGTGCTGCAAGTACCATGAGTACCCTGTTCAATATGCACTGGTATAAACAACATATTCAAGGCAAACATGAAGTCATGATTGGTTATTCGGACTCTGCCAAAGATGCTGGCTTTATGTCAGCAAACTGGGCCCAGTATCGTGCGCAAGAAGAGTTGACCGCAATTGCCAAACAGCATGGCGTTCAATTGACCTTGTTCCACGGCCGTGGCGGTTCAATCAGTCGTGGTGGTGCACCAACTCAACAAGCATTATTTTCTCAACCACCGGGCTCAATTTCAGGTGCAATTCGTGTGACTGAACAAGGTGAAATGATTCGCTTTAAGTTTGGTCTAGAAGAAATTGCCTTACAAAATTTGGAAATTTATGCTGCTGCAACCTTAGAAGCAACATTATTACCACCACCTATTCCCAAACAAGCTTGGCGAGATTTAATGCACAGTATGACAGATTTATCTGTTCAGGTTTATCGTCAGACTGTGCGTGAAAACCCTCATTTTGTAAAATATTTACGTACTGTCACCCCTGAACTTGAGTTGCAAATGTTACCCCTCGGTTCACGCCCTGCAAAGCGTAAAGTCAGTGGTGGAATCGAATCTTTACGTGCTATTCCTTGGGTTTTTGCGTGGACACAAATCCGGTTAATGCTTCCTGCTTGGCTGGGTACTGGCGCAGCGATCAACCAAGTGATTGATCAAGGCCAAAAAGCAGTATTAGATGAAATGTTAACAGAATGGCCTTATTTCCAAACTTTAATTGATATGTTGGAAATGGTGCTATCTAAAGCCGACTCAAATATTGCACTGTATTATGAATCTCACCTTACCGATGATGAAGATTTAAAAGTACTTGGTGCAGAATTACGTAAACGCTTACATGATGCCGTACAAACGCTCTTGGCAATGAAAGGTGAGTCGGAACTTTTAAGTTCCAATGATGTGCTTGATCAAGCCATGAAAGTACGTAAGCCGTATTTACTGCCCTTACATTTATTACAAGCCGAATTAATGAAACGTCGACGTGCATATTTGGCTGACTGTCATGCAGAACATACCCCGGTAGATCATGCACTGATGGTCAGTATTGCTGGGATTGCGGCAGGTTTACGTAATACGGGTTAAGCAACCCTATAAAAATTATCTTAATTCTAAAGCGAGGAGAATGTGATCTGTCATTCTCCTCTCCTTTTAAAAAACGCGAAACTTTTCACATATTATAAAGCAACAATAACTTTTTTTGACCAATCGCAAAATCGGATTTTTTTTAAATTTTTACACACAATTTTTTTTAATACTTTGATTTTACGCACTAACATTATTTAATTATTTGACCAAATGGTACAAAACACCAATTTTCCCTAATAAATGCAAATGCTTAGTTTGACTAAAATGATTAAAACTCTCGAAAAGAAAGCGTATGATGTGTCCAATTTGTTTTTTGAGTGCTCAATTTATGTCCAACTGGTTTCCCAAATGGCGTCCTTATTCTGGCAGCATTGATGCAAGACCTGTCGGTACCAATGAGTATTTACCTCCTGCGCAAAGTGTCGTTTTAGGGATTCAACACGCATTTGCCATGTTTGGTGCAACTGTACTCGCACCCTTTTTAATGGGCTTTGACCCAAACCTTGCCATTTTAATGTCAGGGATTTGTACCATCTTATTCTTTATTGTTACGGGTGGTCGTGTTCCAAGTTACCTAGGTTCAAGCTTTGCCTTTATTGGAGTAGTAATTGCTGCAACTGGCTATGCTGCATCAGGTACAGGTACG
>Ga0256908_1000078_pt1 | contig 60761 bp, 118 predicted proteins | sample MC6MC0761MT_FD_186331 | JGI IMG/M metagenome (GOLD analysis project Ga0256908, IMG submission 186331) | Metatranscriptome of enriched soil aggregate microbial communities from Iowa State University, Ames, United States - MC6-MC0761-MT... | ecosystem: Environmental > Terrestrial > Soil >... | reverse complement strand
TTTAAAATTCACTGTATGATTTACTATATTATACGTAGACGTTGATACAACAGTATTCGAGGGACAATTTCCCCTATTTAAGATGTGAATATATTCGAAAGGGTTGGGATTTAAAATGGCAGGAAACGATAAAAAGAAATTAGGATCAAGTAGTGTATTAGTGCAGTTGTATAAGAATAAAAAGTTATGTACGAAAGTAGATAACATGCTAGATGAGGGACTAACATACGACTATATCATAGAGTTCTGTAACGATAATGACTTCAGTATTTCGAAAGCTTCATTAACAAACTACAAAAAGAAACGTGAAGAAGCAATCGAAAAAGGAGTACCACTACTTCAGTTACTGGACAAGCGTGCAAAGGATAACGTCACATACATTTCAGATAAACAAGTAAATGAATTTTGGAAGTCACCTGAAGACGGATCGGAAGAGTCTATGTCAGTTGCTTCAGTTACAGACATGACTAAAGTAGGTACAATCTTTAACGATTTAGAACTACTAGATGAGATTATTAAAAAGGGTGCAAAAGGGTTACAGGCTTTTGACGTGGTGGATACACCGTTGGCGATGAAAGCTATCGAACTGAAAGCAAAGATTACGAATAACCAATTATCAGGTCTATCTATTGCAGGTCTACGTGAGATTAAATTACGTCAAACTGCAAAAGAAACGGCAATGATGCAAGTCATCATGAGTTACGTTTCCGAAGATAAGCATGACCAGTTATTTGAAGACTTAGACCTTGCGGAGAAAGAGTTCTACGAGAACTTAGACCTTACTGAGGAAGACAAACGTATCAGTAAAGCACTTGAATCTGCTGGTCTAGGAATATAAGGAGGGAATAGCCAATGAGTGGAGTAGTTGATGTTACACAGTATGAGAAGATTGACTACGTGGCGTACACATCGTTACGTGATAAGTTAGAAGCGCTTCTGAGGGGAGAGGTGCTTCTTGTTAAAAACTTCGAGCGCAGAATGAATCTTGATGTACTCATTCGAGTAGTGGATAAACGATTCACTGTAACGCAGATGACGTACGATATCGTAGAAGACCCAAGCAATGCGAGATACTGGGTTACATTTAATGTAGGGATCAATGACTTATCGTTATTCTCTGTCTTCAAATTCGAGGATAAAATCTTCAGTTATACGAATAAGTTCAGAATAGACGACCGAGTGGATTACATTAGTGCTACAGGTAAAAAGGACGCGGCCATTGTAGAAGAAGTATACATATCCAAGACCGATCCTGAAGTGTTTGCTTACAAACTATCCAGGGAAGATAACTTATATGAAGAGAAGGATTTAATCGCAATCCGTCCTATGTAATACAGAGTCTAAAAAACTCTGTATTTTTTTTTTGTTTATTTTGTTGACAGTAGGACAACCTATATGATATTCTTTGGTTACAGAAGTTATTACAGTTTTTTGAGGAGGAAAGAAAGTCATGAGTAAAGTTGAAAAGCTAAACACCGAGACAGACTTTAGAGAAGAGGATAGTCTCTTCCAACCAACACTACATACAGTAAGTCAGCAAGAAGAAAAAATCGCAAAGGACTACCAAAACGGTTTAGGGATTACTGACCTAACGAAGAAGTACGATGTATCAGTTGGTACAGTGTACAACGCACTACGTAGACAAAAGGTTACACTTCGAAAAGGGATGTACAATTCACGAGCAGGTAATCGTTTGCTCACAATGACAACTTTAGAGAAAGATAGTTTAGTAGAAGATTACTTATCAGGTATGGCAATGACTGCAATTTATAAAAAGCACCGTATCAATAAGCATGGCTGCTACACGATCCTAGATGAGCGCAGTGTCGCAAGACGAGGTGGTTCACGAATGGGAGCAGGTAAGAAGGTTGAGAAGGAACAAGATAGTGAGCAATTAGATTTACTCCTCGATGCGTTAGAGACTGGTAAGATTCGAGATATAGAAGCTCACATCGAGGGTGAGACACTTCATGTGAAAGTTACAGTCATTCCTACGGTAAAGTTAGAGAGCATCAATGTAGTAATTAAACAAGAGGAGGACAAATAATATGCCAAGTTCATATACGCAAGGAATTGTTGATGGGAGAGAACGTACAGGTAAAGCATATCTAATTCGTTATGCAAAAGGATTAGCAGCTTTCAATCACATGGGTGGTAAACCGATGGAAACTTACCCTGAGTTCCAAAAGCTTGATGTGCAACGTTACCATAATACCATCAAACATTTAGAGGATGAATTATTCGAGGTTACCCATTTAGGTGAGTGGGGGTTAAACTCTCGATGGAAAGAAGCTAATCTTGACGAGCAGTTAAAGTTCAACAAACAAGCTAAAGCAGATGTAGACCTGCGTAACCGATATGATAGAGTTATCGAAGAAGTTGAAGTGTGGGAGCCAAACACGGATCGTTTAAAGAAAATGAAGGAAGATGCGTTAGCGCACCTGAAGTATGTTCGTGAGTATGACTGTCGACCTGTGGATTGGAAAGAAACAGAGAGCAGCCTGTATAAGCCAATCCACTACGCTACACCTGAAGATTGGCAGAAAGATACAATCGAATCGTTAAAGAAGCAAATAGCGTTCAATAAAGAACAGTTAGCAGGGGAGATTAAACGTACACACGTTAACAATCTATTTATCTCCGATTTCATTTCTTCATTGGAGGGTATAGGACAATGAAAGTAGTCGATCCGATGAAAGTTGCGCTTGTTCTCGACTATCTACATAGAGGTGGAGAACTTCGCATAGGACAAACAACGTTCGTGTGGTTGCACAATGAAAAGGTAGGTGAGTCCGAAACACACGAGTACTTCATTGATGGATTGGCTCGTAAAATGACCAGTACGAACTTATCTACTGGTGAAGAGTCTCCCCATTATATGGGATGCAAGGATATGACCTTACCGTACTTCTTCGATATACTGGACAACATTGAAATTGCCGTATACACGGAAATGTTAGTTAATCTAAAACAGATGAGGGAGGGGAAACTATGAATCTAAAGAAAAAGGATAACACAGGTTCTTCATTCTACGTGGCAATAGCAGGTCTAGTACTATTCCTGCTTGCGGCCATTGTAGCTCTACTGTTTGCTTGCTTACCGATGGGTGTTATATGGTTTGTTCTCGTAGGAATACTGGAATATGATATCTCAGTTCGAGTGGTCTACTGGATTGTATACGGGTTTACGTTAATATTTGTCATTATAATGGCAATAGAAGACTAGGAGGGAAAAGGATGAAAGGTGTAGGAGTTATAATTGGTTCGTTGATTGGGCTGGCTATCGTTGGTTTAGTGGCGTTGTTCTACTCATTAGTACCTGCGGCCATGATTTGGATTATCGCAACACAGGCATTCAGTTTTGACACGACATTCAAAGGGATTTACTGGGCTACATTCTTCGTAATGTTCCTGTTACTTCTATTCAAGGGGATCGCAAAAGAAAAATAAGTGGTATAAAAGGGTATGTTAGAGGATATAATGACTGTAACATACCCTATAAAATAGAAACAAAAATTTTTTTAAATAGTTGTTGACTATAAGAAAACAACATGATAAGATAAAGACAGTTAAAACAAACCAATTAATTAGGAGGAAACAAAAATGACAAAAGTACAAGTGAAACATAATAAAACTGGTGAGGTAGCAGTAATCGTAGAAAATCAATCAGGTGTTGTAACAGTAGTAAAGAACGGGCAAGAGGTAACATTAGCTAATCAAACGGTACAAACAATTGAAGCACAGTTCAACGAAGCAGGTTGGGTAACAGTAACACCTGAAACGGAATTATTCGAAGCTTCACACAAACAAGTGATTCAAGTGGACGATGTAACATTAGTAACGGAAGTAAACAAAGCAGGTGGGACAAACGTTGTAGATGTAACAGAAGAAGAAAACGAAGATGACTTGATCCCTGCTAAAATTAAAAAGGACTTAGACGAGTTCCTTAAATTACATGCAGAAGCTGCTAAGTTAAAAACACAAATGGATAAACTGAAAAAGGGTGTACGTGAGTACATGGATAAAAACGACCTTACAGAGGTTAAAGGATCGAACGGTAAGAAAGTAGTCCTACAAGAAGGTATGAAGTCTAATTCATCTTCACTGTTCACTGATTACAACTTCACGGATGTAGCAGCGGCCCTTAACGACAACGACTTACTGAAAGAGGTTACGGAAGTACGTATCAATGGTGACAAGCTAAAAGGTCTTCTAGGTCTAGGTAAACTTCCTAAAGAGAAAGTGGAAGAAATCAAAGGACTTAAAATCGCAATCGAAGCTTCACCGAAATTCGTAGTAAAAAATAACTAATTACATAGGGGCTTCGTGCCCCTTACCTTTAAAGGGGGAAACGGAAATGGACGGAATGATTTCAGTTTGGGTTAATAAGGAAAACTATGATACGTACGAAAACGGTGAAGTAGCTATAGGTTGGGCTACACAAATGGGTGAATGGGTTATAAACTTAATGGTTCCAATTAAACAGGTAACAGGTATGCAGGACTGGGGTAGAGAAGGATTGGAAATAAATATCCAAAGGTAGGGGATTGTAATGGACGAGAAGAAAGCCGTAGTAGTTGGTAGCTGCGCTTCACTCGGTTGGTCAGACTTACATTTAGATGATGGGGTTCTAGTTGTGTGGGATTCAGCAGAAGCGTTACAACCTAAACCACAAAGCTTCTCAATGGAATCACTGATACAGTATACAACAGTAGAAATGGAAGAAATTAAGGAAAAAGCAGAGAAGAGAGCGCAGGATCAGTTTAAAAAGATGCTATCAAAACCAAGACGAAAACGATAAGGGAGATGTTAATTATGAATACAAACAAATTATTAGGATTCGGTAAAACTTACGGGCTAGGTAAAGGACTACGATTCTCAGGGATTGACGTTACAGATTCTTCAGATTATATCAGTGTAATGGTTAGCGACATGGACGAGAGAGCTTTAGTAAAGGACGTTATTGATAGCTACGTAGGTACAACTATCCGTTCTAAATGGATTCACCGAGTGGACGCTACTATACTGAATGAACTTTCTGAGATGGCTAATTCTCACGAACATATTGAGGAACGTGTTGACCACTATACAAACGAAGACGATCCGACTCGTTGCAACTGGACTGACATCGAGGGTATTGACTATGGTTGGAAGTGGACGAAGTATCCTGACAATCCTGAGAAGGTAGCAGAAATACTTCGTGACGACATTCACGAGTTTATTGAGTCTACTGTAACGGACATAAACAACGGTGTAAACATATTTGTAGTGGCGGTGGAATTTGGTGACAGAGTTACGTATCATTTCATTGGTCGCCCACGATTAACTGCTGATATTATTTATACATTTGCAGATAGCGAAATAGATTTATTCTAATAAGGAGGGGTTGAAGTGGCAGAGAAGTGGCTTACCTGTGGTGGGGATCAACAATGGATGTCTGAATCAGAATATATGTATATGAACGAGGACATTACCATTGATCCTGAGGAAAAGGACTATGAGGAACAGGAGTACAGAAAACGTGACAAGGCTAGTAAGTTAATTAGACGACTAGCCTTACGTGGTAGACGTATGAGAAATAGTGGTGTGGTTGTACTAGATGTACTGCGTCTCGATGAGTTAGGGTCACTAGCTAGAGCTGCTTTAGAGGTTGATACCTACAATAGGAAGTACCTCAAGACGGCTTTAGACATCATCAACGGTAGAGCTGGCTACCTGTCACTTCAAAATAAGCGTTTAGTATTAATGGGGTTTATAAGACCTTACGTAGATATCAGAGTATTAACATTTTCGGAATGAGGAGGAACTATAATGGAGCTATTAAAAGATGGGGCACCAACACCTTACGTAGATAAGAACGGTCTAAAAATTCTTATGGGGGACAAAGTTGAGCTAGAAGGTCATGAGTTTGATGTGACTCAGAACTGCTTCAGTGGTAAGATTGTAATTGATGGTGATACAGGACAGGAATCTTTAGAAACGTTAGCGTATATGTGTGAGGTTATCCTGGTTAACCGACTACCTATCGGAGCACCTGATGTCTGTTTAAGTAGTAAGTATAAGGACGCAGACGATGTACTAAAACATATTTGGGAACTACGTAATAAGTTTGCTACTAAGTACGGTATGCACGTAATGCCGAACACGGTGTATCTAGGTGAGAACTTAGTAACGGTACTAAATGACAATCACCCGTATACTAACAACGTAAAGGATGTATTCGGTATGACCATCATCGAAGTAATGCCAACAGACCATATGTCTTTAGGTACTACCATGACGAAGCACTAGAGCGCACAGACGCTCTTTTTTTTATACCTATATCGTCCGATCCGTAACCTATAGGGTATGCTGTAACTTATAAAAAAATTACAAAATAATATAGACAAGCGTTAGAAACCTGTGCTACACTGATTACAGATAAGTTATCTAGAATAACTCAGGGAGTGGTAGTAGCATGAATAAGAAAAGGGCAGGTAGCACTTACACCTTCGCCAATAAGGTACTAACTAAGGAAGAAACATACGAACTAATTGAAAGGTCACAAGCAGGAGAGGAGGAAGCGACAGAATCATTAGTCGAACACAATGCTCGTCTTGTCAATTACGTGGTAAGACGTAAAAGCAATCCGTATCACGAATACGATGACATGTTTCAATTAGGGATGATTGGACTAATCACTGCTATAGCGAAGTTCGATATCTCAAAAGGATTACAGTTTTCCACTTATGCGGTCCGATGGATTGACGCAGAGATAGGGAACTACTTGAAGAACAGAACTTCTATTCTAAAGGTTCCGAGGGAGATTGGTGCAGTAGTCAACAAAATCCTTGCAACGAAGTTGAAGAACGAGGAACCAGCTATTATAATGGAGAAGTTACAATTCGATGAAAAACAATTAAACAACGTTACAATTGCTTTAGAGGTTATACACAATGAAGTCATTAGTTTGGACAAGCCGACAGGTGAAGATAAAGATGATCCCTTGGCCGCACGCATTGGTCAAGATATAAACAAAGACTGGTTCTCGGATATCTCATTTTACGATATTATTAGAGTCCTAGATAGTAAAGAACAATCCGTACTTACGTTAGCATACGTGTACGACCAATCGGAATCAAACATTGCAACTATGCTAGGTACATATTCAGTCCAAGTATCTCGATTAAAGAGACGGGCACTTAAAAAACTACGAGAGCGTTATACATACGAGGAGTTGATAAACTAAAATAAGGGGTGGGAGAAATGTTATTATGGAAGAGAAGAGGTATTGAGTTAACTCGTGAGGAAACAATCGAATTGGTGAAGGAAGCTAAAACAGGATCGGAAGAAGCGAAGGAAAAGATTATACTTGGTTACAAAGGTATGGTGTACGACCTTGCTAGACGGTTCAGTAAAAATAGACAACATGAGTTCGAGGATATGTTCCAGGAAGGATTAGCTATTTTACTAGAAGTGATTGACAAGTACGATACAGAATCAGGTAATGCTTTTAGTACGTACGCATACCCACATGTTCTCGGTAAAATGAACAATGTTAGAAAGAGAAGTAATCCTTTGAAGATATCTGAGAACATTACGACTATCCGAACACAGGTTGTAAAACATAACATCGCAGACAAAACCCCTAAAGAGGTTTACGAGTTCCTTGGGAAAGATTACGAACTGAAATGGGTACAAGCTACACTTGAATACATGCGTAGTGGTAAAGTATTGAGTCTTGAGAAACCTTTTATTATGGATGGTAACGAGTCAGATTCTTCATTAAAGGAGATAATTGGAGGTGATTTGAATGGTAACTGGTCATTCATGATAGACATTAAAGGTTGTGTTTCACACTTAACATCTCATGAGCAGTATGTATTCCATGAGTACTTTATAAAGGACAGAATGCAATCCGATATCGCAGACGAGTTAGGGGTAAAACCGCAAACAGTATCAAAACATGCGAAGAAAGCACTTAGAAAAGTTAAATTAGAATTAGGAGGAGTTTAATATGAGTACACATTATATTGAGAAAAGTAAAAAGGACGAAGCAATAAGACTATTAAAAGAGACGAGTAAGTCTTTACGTGAGATATCACAACTCACAGGGGTCTCAGTTAGTTCTGCCTTTATACTATCTAAAGAGCACCGACCTAAATCAGTGGCACAAGGTAATATCCGTAAAGGTCAGTTGTACAGTCTTCTGTCTCAAGGAAAGATATCACAAGCTACATTCGATAAAGAGGTCGCTCTTTTAGAGAAGAAGAAAGATAAAGTAGTCTTACCTACTTTCGAGGACTTCAAAGAGGATGGTGAGAAGACTAAGACGGTTGTAGCAGTCGATACGGAAACAGCCACAAGTGACGATCCGTTCAAGTTTAATTTCAATATTAGCTTATCGGAAAAGAACTTAACGAAGGAGGAAGTGTTGTCCAAGCTCCACAACGCACTGAACATCATAGACCGACTTCCAGTGGTAACAGTATCATTCGATTTAACTATTAGAGAGGGAGATAAATAAGATGGAAAACAGAACACCGAATTACCTTGTATGGGACGTAGAAGAGGTAGCAAGCGTATGTAGTCCTGAAGAAATGCAGATGCTTAACAGTATCATCGACAGAGTTCTTCAAGTAAGAGAGCAACAAGGTCAGTCAAATAAATTACAGTACTTAGTAATTCCAAACACAAAGCCGTACTACCGTCCAATCGCAGAGATGTTAGGGCTTATACAAGCTTCTAACCTACCAAAATAGGACACTATTAACCAACTTCCGATATTTTTTCGGAAGTTTTTTTTTACGTACAGGCAACTTTCTACGCATTTGCCCATATCATTTAACTAAGTAATACAAAATAACACTTCCTCACACAGAGGAAAACAGGAGGTAATACTTTTGATTACAAATAAAACAATCCGTTTGAACCCTGAGCCTGATAGTCTTTCGGTAGCTGCTTTAGATGATGGATTCGGTGATATCAAATATGACTGTAACGGTTCACCACTTTTAATCCCATCATTTGTTATTCCTTACAAACCAAAACCAAAGGATGACTTCTCCACAGGAAGCAAGTTAGAGTATATCGCATGTGAGGTAGATGGTAAACGATATGTAGTCGGTGATTACGCAATTAAAATGGGAACGAATGTAGACTGGATCGGTGGGGAAAATAAACACATCGACAAACGGTTCCCAATCATGTTTAAGACCGCACTCGCTAGAATGGCACGAGGAGTGCAGGAGAGAGTATATACACTCATGATGAACCTTCCTATTAAAAACGATACAGCAGAGCGCAGGAAGGCTCTAATCGAGCTTGTACGAAACACACATGAGATATCTATATCCTACGATGGTGTAGAGTTCATGCCAAAGATAATCACAGTAGAAGACGTAGTTATCAAGAAGCAACCTTTCGGATCGCTATGCGATGTCATGCTAAACAATGACGGAGAGATAGTTGACCACGATGTAGCAAGAGGTTTCGTAGTCCTAGTGGATGTAGGAGCAAGAACATTAAATATTCTGACAATGGATGGACTAGAGGAACAACCTGAACTGACTACACATACGAATCACGGAATGTTTCAAGCATACACGGCAGTTAGTCAGTATCTAGAAGCAATGCACAGTATCACAGTTCCTGACGGAAAACTTCCTATGATAATGAAAACAAAGGAAATACGAAACATGGATATAACAGACCTGATTAATCAGGCATACGAGAACCACGCCAACACGATTTTAAACGTACTTGATAAAGTTCTAATCGACAGTTATGGCTTTGTAACAACCGTGATTTTTACGGGTGGGGGTGCAGAACTACTAAAGCCGTATCTAGAGCAGAAATATGCAGGTACTAACATTCGAACATTGTTCCTAGATAGATACGCAAACGCAAGAGGTCTTCGCAAATACGGTATACGCTCTATGAAGAAACAGAAGAAGAAAGGGATCAACATTCATGTAGGGGGTAATTCTTATAACGGATAGGAGGAAAGGAGATGAGAAGGTCATTATATTTAAGAGAGGATATGGACGATGACATTTTACAGGTCGTAACACCATTACTAAAGAAGAATAGCTTCGCACATGTAATGCGAGAACTAGCTCGGGACGGTATGAAGTATAGAGAGATGATAAAGAAGGGTGGGAATGTCACACAAAGTAATACTTCTACAAAGCCTTATAAACCAAAGGCTTCAGGGGCTAAGTATGAGAATATCCCACAAAGTAATACAAAACCGTTAATGAACGTAAAAATTACGAAAAAGGAGATGTCGAAAGAGGATATTGAGAGCAAATTGGATAACTTTTAAATCCGTCTTACCCATCTTACCTAATTACCCTATTACCCACGGGTAAGACGTAATTACCCACTAATTACCCACATTTATGAGTATGTTATTTCCGAGGGTAATTAGGGTAAAATCAGTCGTAGCAAGGGTTTTACACAGGTCATACGAAATTCATCTTTCCCACTCAATCAACGACACGAAAATCATGCAGTACAGTTAGGATTTCATACAACTGCTTCATATTAATATCAATTTTCTTTCTATCTCTAATTTCTTGGAGAACTAAATGGTCAATAAATTTCATTTGCTTTTCGTAACGATACTCACTATCAGTACTGAACCACATTCTTCGCTTCCTCCTTTATAGTTGAATCATTAAGTTACCTGTAGTATTGCCAAACAAAAAATAAATATACATGGAGGTTTTAAAAATGGGTATTTTAGCAACTGGTGTTTCAATCGTGGTTATGTGCTCGGCAGGTATTGCAGTCTCTACAGTATTCAAATGGTTACACAACTACGAGTTCAATATCGGTAAACCGAATAACGGATCGCGGTCGGGTGGAAATGACCGTATTAGCAGTTTGAATGACCGAGTTAAACCAGGCAACCGTTAATAATAGAAGGTAACTATAAAGGAGGAAGTAAAATGATAAACGTAAATTTAGGAGCTAAGAATTTGGATAGTCAATTGGAATATGTACCATTTAAAAAGACTACAACTATCACTGAGGAGCCAAGTTTTTTAGTAGAGAATGTAGTGAGGGAGGTGACGGAAGCAACAGGAGGTCGGAAAGTGAAGAAGGTACGCAAATTGAAGAAACTCGTAAAGGTTTCACTATCCGTATTGGCAGCCAGTATCAACATAGCTCCAAGAGCACTAGCATCGGGAGTAACTGGGGGAACTCCACTACTATCTCCACTGACACCTGCGGTCGTAATGGAATGGGGACTACAAATAGCGTTCATATCGGTAGCGGCAGGGGTTGCAGTAGCAATGGTTACACTTACAACAGCAGGGGTATACAGAATGCTCAGAAAGAAACAGGAAGCAGATGCGTGGAGCCAAGACATTCTAAAGGGACTAACGCAAGTACTCATAAGCGTACCAAGCATTTACCTTCTTTACTACTTGGCGAAGTTACTCTTCCAAAACTTAAACTTCTTAAAACTAGCCTTATAAAATATGCAAAGGTTGCAATCATTCCTCTAGCTACAGTTTCTACATTCTTCTTGACTTCATTAACTGACAGAACCTATGCGGCCGTAACTGATTTAGGTACCGATCCGAACTCATTCTTCTCAGGAGATAAGGGTAACATGTTCCAAGGTGTAAAGAGCTTCTTTACAGGTAAAGTACAGGAGACGTTGATACCTGATCCGATACAGGAAATCATTAATTGGTTTGGTGAGTTTATAAAACTAATTAAAGAGTTGCCTGTAAATGTAGGTCATATGTCGGCAGACCTTATGGCTTGGGTATACGAACTATGTGGAGATTTAATCCTGAAGACACCTTTATGGTTATTCAGTAACGAATGGTTCACGAATATGACTCTGCTATTTAGCTCAGTGGCATTAGGTGCAGTTGCGGTCCTAACAGTCATCGAAGCAATCAAACGAATGTTCTCAGGTGTAAAAGACGGAAGACGACCAATGGTAAAAGCTCCGATGGAATTTAAAACAATCATTAAACGTTGGGCAGTCGTGGCAGGATTAACAACAATCGTTCCATTCTTATTCCAAAAGACTTTCCAACTCCTGAATTATATATCCGATATACTCATAGGTATGAACGGTAAGACAATGGCTACAACTGCTTTATCGGAAACATTCGGTACATTGGATATTATAGCGCTCCTAGCATTCGATGCAGTCCTGATTGGTACAGTAATCCCTGTATTGTGGCAGAACGGGCGCAGATTTTTCGACTTGCTGGTCCTGGGGATTACGGCTCCATTGGCTTTAGGGGCTTGGGTATTCGATTCTAAACGTCACCTATTCGACCAATGGTGGAAGAACGTAAAACATCTATCGCTTGTTCAAGTATATCACTCATTATTCCTACTCGTGCTAGGGTGGTTCATATTCGGTATCCCTACACCAGTAGACTTCACAGGTACAGTCATCAAGTTATTAGTTGTAATCGGTGGGTTTGCTCGTATGCAGAATCCTCCGAGATTGATAGCGCAACATCTAGACAGCGGAGGAGGGTTAGATGAGATTACGAAGAAACCACTTAGAGGAACAAGACAGAAGATTCTAAGTAACTTTGCTTTCTCTAAGAGTGCAGTAATGAGTCCAATTAATTTGTTGAAAAAGATTAAAAAGAAATAGGGGGAACTACCATGAGTATGACGACTGCAATTATCATTTTGAATACGACTATGTTATTGACAAACGCTACAGTGAATGCGATTCAATCTATCCTGCTCTACAAGGAGTTGAAGAGACGTGTGGACTAAAACGAAGGGAGCTAAGAACATATCCAACTACTTCTCCATTGTAGATGATATCGGTAAAGCATTTGAGCAGATTATGAATGCAGACACAGAAGGACTATTCGGGCTAGAGCTTCAATTGTATCCAGGAGGGAGAAGTCTTGTTCTTGTCTCTCCTCCTAGTCTTCGGATCGGTAACGGAATTAGTCCTCGTCAGACGCTCGTAGAAGGCGACACAGAAGACTTGTCTTACTATGAGGGATATTTACTCGAACCTAACTTCCTCCCACTGTACGGGGCTTATAAAGGTGCCTTACTGAACGAACTATCTTCTATAGAATTGAAGGGAGGTGAAATCATTGAATTGCAGTGGCTGCTCCGTAGACGGTACGACAATTGGAGACCGAATGCAGTAGCAAGATATAGCAGTTATTTAGAAGGTAATGACTACCCGATGCAGTCTAAACTAGGTAGAGGTCTTCAAACAAAAATTCTGAAAACTCTGAACAAGATAGCTTCATTCGAAACCAAGAGACCGTATATCCAAGAAGTAGAAAATAAAATTGTAGACGAAGCATATCAATTCCAGTTAAGAGTAGTCGTCCGTTCTAAGGAGCCTAAGAGCCTTGTACAGTGCTTGGATAACGTCCTAAGCAAATACGACTCGTACAATGCTATCCGACTCTATAAACGGAAGGAGCGTGGGATAAAGCAGGAATACACGGATCGTATCATGACAGGAGATACGGACACACAGATATTAAGTAGAACAGAGCTTGTATCCTTATTCGGTGGGACCGCAATAGAAGTTACACCAGTACAACCAGCCGTAACTGAAAAGCAACTAACGGATTACAGAGTGACCGAGGTTAAGACCGATGGAATAATAGCTCTATTGCCAAAGTATGATAGGGAGAAGGTTGAAGCAGACGAAGGATTAATCACGAAACTGGCTGAAGCAATGAAACGAGTTGGGTTAATTAGTCAAGCACGTCTAACAAATAGTACCATCACTTCAGGTATCAGGCTCACGGTTATCCAATGTGATATACCGAAACAAAAGACATTGAGCCACATTGTAGGTAAAGCAGTCGATATACAGGCCGCACTTGGAGTTGTATCTTTAAGCGTTGAACAAGGGAGCACGGCAGATACAGTACGATTTACGATCCCAAACGAAGTTCCTTCTATAATAGGATTACGAGAACTACTGGAAGATGCACGGTTCCACGAGTATGCTCAGGACGCAGTACTACCATTCATCGTAGGAGTAAACGAAATAGACGAACCGATATACCTGTCACTCGGGAAGCTTGTACACCTGATGGTGGCAGGGACTACAGGCTCAGGTAAATCGGTATTCGTAAATACACTCATTATATCCTTATTGGCTACGTATCCACCTGAGTTGCTTCGCTTCTATATGATTGATCCGAAACTAGTAGAGCTTAGTCATTATAAAGACCTACCACACGTAGAGCACGTAGTCACAGACATGGAGAAGGCTTCGGCTATGCTCAGTAAACTGGTGAAGGAGATGGAACGAAGATACTCACAGTTCAGCGAGAACGGTGTAAAAGGTATCAAAGTGTATAACGAGAAGATGGATGTAAAAATGCCGTATATCGTCTGTGTAGTGGATGAGTATGCAGATTTACGGGATACAAACCCTGAAGTAGAGGAATATCTTGTTAGGCTAGGTCAGAAAGCACGGGCCGCAGGAATACACTTAGTTATTGCCACACAGAGACCGAGTTCAACTGTTATTAGTGGGCGTGTAAAAGCAGTCATACCGAGCGCAATAAGCTTCAACCTTAATTCTAATACAGACTATAAAACTGTATTTGGGAAAGGGATCGGAAGTACGAAATTATTAGGACGTGGGGACGGGATCATGAGGATAGAAGGTTGGGAGAAAGAGTTCCAACGCTTTCAGAGTTCGATTGTAAGCCCCATAGAGTCCCGTGAGGAGCAAGTGTATAAGGACATAATAAATTACTACTCAGATGTAAAAACAATCCCATTAGACGTTCAGAAGCCTGTTATAGAAGAAGTCATATCATTTGACGGAAATATAGAACTTGAAGAAGATATAGAACTGGACTACGACATCATTACAGAAGAGGACTTATTAGAGAAGTTAAAAGGTGTTATAGCACGTACTAGAGAAACGAGAGTTGCAGAGTTACGTAAGCTAATGAAGATTAAAATGAATGTTCTATCAGACCTTATGAATAAGCTGGTGGAGGAAGGTTGGTTAGTGAAGCATCCTTCTAGGGCTAAAGGTTATGAAATATCCATAGATGAGTTGACGTTGGCTCGATACAAAAAATAAATGTTGGCTAAAAGGAAACAATTTAGTTCTAACCCCATACAATGAGCCATAGACTATAACATGTAACACAAAGTAACACAAAAACAAAAATCGGGAGGAATTTAAAAATGAAAAACACAACTAAAAAAATCGCAATTGGTGGAGCAGTAGTAGCATCATTATTAGTGGGAGCACTTGGTGGAGCAGCAGGAGCAAGTTCATACTTAAATGACAATACAGTGGATTTAGTATCATTTAAACAGTGGAGTAATGAGCTTACGGATAAAGTAGTTAAGAAGAACGGTACTATTAAAGACTTACAGGCTTCTGTAGCTAACCTTGAGAAAGCAAACAAGGAGTTACAGGATTCAAATATACAGAAGGACGCTCAGATTGAGAAGTTGAATGCAGAAGTTACTGCTTTTACAGAACAGGTTAAAGTTCTCCAACAAGATATCGCTAATAAAAATATGACGATTGATAAGTTAACTGCTTGCATTGCAGAGCTAGAGGGTAAAGTAAAAGGACTACAGGATAAAGTAAATGGTCTTGAGAAGAGTAATGCAGAGAAGCAAGCAATTATTGATAACTTGACTGCAACATTAAAAGCTACAGAGCAACAACTTAAAAATACACAGGTTATCCTAGCACAAACGAAAAAAGAACTTGATGCTGCTAATCAATCAGGTAAAGAAAAAGATGCAAAGATTGCTAACTTAGAAGCTAAATTGAAAGAATACAGTGATGAAATTAATACATTGAAACCACTTCAGAAACAACAGGATCAGAAAATTAAAGACTCGGAGAAATAACATGTCAGGGGAGTCCATTACGGGTTCCCTTTTTACTTGTCATATTTTAAACCCTTGATACATAAGGGATACTTGAACATTCATTTACCTTTCTGTCCTATTTAAATTATAAGTGGTCTGTATTTATATTATTATATTTATTATTAATAATAGTAATGTAGTTATAATAGTATTTAATTAAGATAGACGATCCGAAAAAACTTTTAAAATAGTTGTTGACTTATAGAAAACCACGTTATATACTAAGGTCAGAAAGTTAAACAAGGAGGTGCTTACAAATGTGTAAGTATTGTGAAGCAGTTGAACTTCGTAACGCAGAGTCTATCGAAGCAGAATGGATTGAGATTAAAGTAATTGGTGATAAACTTAACCTGGACTATTCAGCGTACTCTTGTGACTCAAGTTTCGAAGAAGCCGTTAAAATCAACTTCTGTCCAATGTGTGGTAAGGAACTTGTTGCTATAGAAGAAGAAGAGGAGGAAGACGATGAGGACGAGGAAGATGAAGATGAGTAACCTTTGGAATAACATCTTCAAGGTAGAGATGGTTTTCGCAAGTGGAGATAAAAAGACAATTTACTTTTTCGGATCGTTAAAAGGTGCGATTAGAGACTTCTTCAAAACTTACGGAAATTTACGGGTAGTTGCAAACTTCTACATACTTGGTGGTGTTTGGTTAAAAGAAATCGGGGTATAGGAGGACAAACAGTAATGGGACTACTCATCGGAGTTGCAGTAATACTACTCGTAACATGGTTTATGGAAGATTATACGAATAGAGGAGGAAATTAAATGGAATATGTATTAGCGCTACTAACTCTGATGACTGTAGGTGGTATAGCTTTAATGGTTATCTACTACAGTACAGATGGTCAGTTCTTCGTAGGGATAATGTTCGCAGTTATTGGAGGGGTATTCTTACTTGCAACAGGGGTAGCCACTCTACAAAACCGTCACGATAGCGCAGAGTTCATCGAAAAGTACGAAATACTAGACGCTACAATCAAGTACAATCGTGGAATCGGCATGAGTGAGTTCGAACGTATAGCGTTGAATGAGAAAATTGCAGAGTATAACGAGATTCTTGCAAAATACAAATATGCGAACGAAGGTCACTTCTACGATATCGCAGTTGTAGACGAAGTATCTAAGTTAGAGTACTTAAAATAATCGGACAAGCAGGTCAGAAGGAGGGGATGTCATGAATGTTAGAGTTTTCTTTAAAGAAGGTGGATACACAGAGATACGTATTCATAGTCTTGCCGAATTAGATGCTAGGTATGGTATGTATCAGATTTCTAGAATAGAAGTTTTATAAAAAATTTTTTAAAAAGTTATTGACTGTTAGACAACATGATAGTATGATGAATATAAGAAATACAGAGCAACACACAATAAAAAATAAAATTAGCATTGATTTCCAGTTGACTCCTTGATACAATAGTTGTAATCAACTAAGAAAGGGGAGTTAACAATGAATGCGAGTAAGATATTGCTAGGATGTGCAGTAACGATCGTCTTGTTTCTACTCTTCATGTTCATCATCATGTTCGTACCTTGGGCTTTCCCACTAATCATCATCGGGGGTATTGTCTTTGGAACTATGGCAGGGTGGCACTACGGAGGTAGAAATAGAGACAACGATAACTGAAAGGAGGTGAAACCTTATGGTAAATCAAAACGTTGAGAATGGCGTTTACGAGATTACTAAGTTGTTGGCTGACGCTAAAGCAGGTAAGTAATGATTACGGAATACGGGTCGTAGGAAGGAGGTGGTATATGTGGAAAAATACATAAGTTTACCTGGTGATGAACCAATGAAGACACCATTCGAGTATGCAGTAGGGGAAGTTATTCGAGTGAACAACAACAGGCCGCATAAGTGTTACAAGAAAGAAGTGAAGGACGGAAAGCTATTCCAGTACTTCAAAGAAGGACGAGTAGTTGTAGTATGGGACTAACAGATATAAAGGGTGATTGAGAGATGTTGGCAACGGAGAAGATACAGAGGGCAAAAGAGTACCTAGAACAAGCCGAACAATGTATCAAAGATGGTAATAAACGGTTAGCAGTCGGTAGTTTGGATCATGTGAAGGACGATGTGTTTGGAGCTATCTATCTACTAATTGCTGAAGTAATCGAGGAGGAGGGAGATTACTAGTGGAGAAGTACACCTACGGTTTCAAAGAAAACTGGCGTGACTTCCTAGACTTGGCAGAACGTGAACTATCTGCGGATTATTGGTGGGGAGACCTATACTTCATGTACCATGAGGATGATGGGGAAGACGCTTACGTATTCACAAAGACTGATGAGATTGACGATTGGTTAGAGAAGATGTTTTGGGATGGATGTCACTACGAATCGAGTGACCTAGAGACCTCTATGGACGAGTTCAAAATATGGAAACTGATCCGTGAGTCCGATGTTAAGAAGTTCACGTCACTTTATAAGGACGCAAAAAGGACAAGATTGGTAGTGGACGGTGAGACGTACTACAGAACACCTGTATCAATATGTGTAGAGCAAACAATACTTGTATCAACAAGTAGTTATTAATAAAAAAAAATTATAACATACCAAAGGGAGAGATTGTAATGGAATTCAAACAATTTAAGAAAGCATTGAAAGCAAACTTTAAGGAAATGGTAAAAGATACAGACCACTTATATGAGGTAGAAGTGGACAAGGATGTAATGTGGGACTTGTACTTAGATAGCCATACTGAAGGAACTAACGAAGTCTTCCGTGAGCGTAGACAAGCTGATTGCAGTGCTTGTAAACAGTTCATCCGAAACATGGGTAACTTAGTCGTTATCAAGAATAACAAAGTAACTACTATTTGGGATTTCGAAACGAACAGTGCGTACCAACCAGTAGCCAATGCTTTAGCGAAATTCATCAAGAGTCACGCAGTGGCAGATGTGTGGGTAAACAAGTTCAGTAAGATTGGTGTTGATAGCAACCTAGAAGACTACCAAGGACAAGTCCTAACTTGGCAACATCTTAACGTAGATATCCCTGCTAAATTTGTTACTCGTAGCAGTAACTCAGAAGCTGAAATCCGTGGCGGTCTACGAGATACACGAAATGTGTTCCTACGCTCACTAATCGAAATCTCAGAAGAGAGCTTAATGACTGTATTAGAACTGATCCACTCAAATACATTGTACAAAGGTGCAGAATGGAAAGCAGTATTAACTCAGTTCCTTGCACATAAACGAGTATTCCTTAGCTTAGGAACAGTTTCAGAAAGAGAGAACTACGCTTGGGAGCAGTCAGTAAAAATCGGTGGTGCAATGGGTCGTATCCGTAACCACAGCATCGGTACTTTACTGGTAAATATCAGTGAAGGAATGGAACTAGACCGAGCAGTTAGAGCATATGAAGTGATCGTAGCACCATCTAACTACAAACGTCCTAAAGCAATCTTTACGAAGAAGATGGTTGAAGAAGCGGAGAAAATGAGCTTAGAAATGGGCTTCCAAGATTCATTCGGTAGACGTTTCGCAACATTAAACGACATCACTGTAAACAACATCTTATTCTCTAACAAAGAAGCGGCCAAACGAATCGCAGGAGCAGGTATTTTCGCAGAAGCATTGAATGCAGTAGCAGTTAATCCTAAACAATTCACACGAGTTGAGGAAATCTCAATCGATAACTTCATTAACAATGTACTACCAATGGCAAGAGAGCTTGAAGTGTATCTAGAGAATAAACAAGCTAACAACATGGTATCTCTGATTGCACCTGAAAACAAAGATGCTAAGACAATGTTCAAATGGAATAACGGATTCAGCTGGGCGTACTCAGGTAACATCACTGATAGCTCTATGAAAGAGAATGTTAAGTCTGCGGGAGGTAAGGTCGATGGTGTGTTAAGATTCTCGATCCAGTGGAATGATGACGAGTTCGATGGTAATGACTTAGATGCTCACTGTATCGAACCAGGTGGCAACTTAATCTACTACGGAGAAAAGGTTAACAGACGTACTGGCGGTAAGTTAGACGTGGATATCATCCATCCTAGCCGTAATGTACCTGCCGTAGAGAACATCACATGGGGTAACAAGCGCAACATGGAAGTAGGGACATACAAATTCCTTGTGCATAACTTTAACAACCGAGGTGGTAAGTCAGGATTCAGAGCTGAAATTGAGTTTGATGGACAAGTATTCTCATTCGACTACACGAAAGCATTACGAGATGGTGAAAAAGTTGTTGTTGCAGAAGTATACTTTGACGGTACTAACTTCGCAATCAAAGAGCTATTACCATCTAACGTATCAACTAGAGATGTGTGGGGATTAAAAACAAACCAATTCATTCCTGTATCTACAATGATGTTCTCTCCTAACTATTGGGACGAGCAGCAAGGAATTGGGCACCGTCATTACTTCTTCATGCTGAAAGATTGCGTGAACCCTGAGCAACCAAATGGTTTCTACAATGAGTTCCTTACAGAGGAGTTGATGCAACACAAACGAGTATTCGAGTACCTTGGAAGTCGTACAGCAGTCAAAGATGTAGAGGATCAGTTATCAGGTGTAGGTTTCTCATCTACTAAGAGAGCTGAGTTAATCGTCAAAGTCAAAGGTCAAACAGAACGAGTAGTAAAAGTAAAATTCTAATAAAAAAAAAACTAATAAAAGAGGAGTAGTGAATTATTATGACAAAATCAATCGAAAACTTATTTGAGGTAGCTACACGTACGAAAATGCTTTTCCCATTCAGAGGTATGATTAATGTAATCGACTTATGGGACTTAACACCAACTCAGTTAGACTTAGTGTTCAAATCACTTAACGCTCAATTTAAACAAGCGTCAGAAGAGAGCTTACTTAAAGTGAAAACACCTGCTGATAAAGTAGTTGAAGTGCAAATCGAAATCGTGAAATATATCGTCTCTGTGAAAGTAGCAGAGCAAGAAGCTAGATTACAAGCTCAAGCTAGGAAAGAAGAGAAACAAAAGTTACTATCAATCTTAGCTACTAAAGAAGACGAAGAGTTACAAGGTAAATCTGCTGAAGAAATTCGAGCTATGATCGCAGACTTAGATAAGTAATTATGAAGATACTGAAACTGAGTGACGGTAACTTTGTAGAGGAGATAAACATAGCAGGGCATATCATCATATGCCCTCTCCCCTACCAAGCTAAGAAGTTTGTTAAAGATTCTGATTTAAAACCGTATACAGACTTTTTGGACGAGTCTTACAGTCCACTAATATACAAGGTTATGGATTTCAAATACAGTGCAGAGGAGATAAAGAAATGAAAATTAATTTACCAAAAGAAGTTGTTAAACGAAATTATAACGTAGGGGATATTATCGTACCTGGTTACTCAAGCGGTGCTGCTTACTTCATATTTAAAAATCCTGCTACTCATGAGTATTCGTTACTAAAGCAAGACATGTCTACTTTCTATACAGGAAGATTCTCTTCGTTACACGCTCTCATGAATCATTTAGAAAATAAAGGAGACGGATTCAAACACTATCCTAAAGATGAGTACGACTTAAATCTAGTACTCAAGGAGAAAGAGAAGGAGGAAGGAGTAGAATGAAACAACATTTAACTGCTACATATGTGTTTGATCCTTTAGATGTCACAGAGTTTAACAAGGTTTGTAATAAGGTTGAGAAGCTAAAGGATGCAGGTTACGTAGAAAAGGTTAGAAACATGAATAAAGAAGGACAAGTTATCATCAAGCTAGAGTTCGAGGAGGAAATGTAATGTCAACCGTATCACAGTACAGTAGTGTAGAAAAGAACTTCGATAAAATGTCTGAAGAGATGAACAAGTTTAAGGACATAACTCTTGCACACATCAAGAAGACAGAAGATTTAGTAGGTATTAAACCAAAGCAACACTTGAAGAAGTTACATATCTACGGTTTAGAAGTAAAACGTGCTACAGGTTCAGGATACTACGATAAGAGTTTGTATTTAACTATCCGAGTACCAAAAGCTACTTATGATGCTATCGAGGATAAAACTCTCCTTTTAGGTCACTACTGTAATGAGACATATAACGATATCTACTTCAAGCTAAAGATTATCGAATCCAACAAGGATCGTGTAGAAGATTTCAAGAAAATTATTCATGTAATTGGTTCACTAGACCTATTAACACACTTAGAGAACATTAACATTGCGAAAGAGAATGACCAGTTACTTACAAACATCTTCAACCTATTGGAAAAAGCAGGTGTCCATAGAAGCCATTACGGTTATAAAACAAAACGATCCAGTAAACAGACAGAAATGTACTACAACTTCCCTAGTGAGATTCGTAATCAGATTGCAACTACATACAGAGAAGATACACTAGAGGAACGTAAGAAAGCGTTACTGAAGCAGGTAGACGACATTTGGAATCAAGAGATGAAAAAGGTCGAGGACGAGCGTAAGCAGAAAGAAGCAGAGGAGAAAGCTAAGAAAGAGAACCGCACACTGGCTCTATTACTAGCTAAATACGACTTGGGCATCGAGCAGGACTGGGACGACTTGTTACAGGCTATTATCGAGAAGAATAAGTATTTATTCCTTGCTCACCGTCTAGAACAGAACCGAGGAGACTGGAACGATGGATGCTCTTACGCTGAGTCAGGACTAGATAACTTCACGATTGAGACAGAGGAAGACCAAAAAATCCATGAGAACATTTACTACTATATCAGTACATGGGATCAGCACATGGATGGGCGAGTATTCCGTGACTGTACATACGACTACGGGACTATCTTTGGTATAGCAGCCGAGAAGGATAGTGACTTGTATACAGACTATGAAACTGTAAAACAAAAGGTAGACCGCTAGTAGGAGAGGATGGTATAATTGGGTGAGTGGTTACTAGAGTTATTAGGTGCAATACTAGATTTAGTAGGGGCTATCGTCTCTAACGATGAGGAGGAGAAATAATGAAAGTAGTTGACGAGAAGGTTTACGAAGATTGGAAAGCAAAGAATACAGACGGTTACGGTGCAGGTATCTTCCGATATGCTGAGAAGTGGGCTAACTTAATGGAAGAGGAAATCGAGAAAGGTTCAGGACTTCGATACATAGCTAGTAGTCTATCTCATAAAGCTGATACAGAAGGTATTACAGGCTTCATGTACGGTGCGGCCGTTAGTATTCTCTCACAATGTTGGGTTCACGGAGAAGAGTTAAAGAAGTGGCACAACAAAGAGTATGACTACGAGGGTGAAGGAGCAGCTAACCCTGCACTGATTACTATTACAAAGAAGTAGAGGAGGGAGACGATGAGTGAAGAACTAGCTCAGGAAAAGATAGCAGAGATTGTAAAGAAAGGTGAAGAACTATCGGCTTCGTACGATTGGTCGGAGAGTTTAGCCCTTGAAGCATTACTTGATTGGATAAAGGAGGAATATTATGTTTAATTTCATCGGTTGTGGTAGCGCATTTAACACAGCATTAGGTAATAACAGTGCTTACATCAAGGAGGACGGTATTCTATTCATGATTGACTGCGGTAGTGCCAACTTCGATAGAATCAAGCGTAGCGGCCTGTTAGAGGACGTAGAAGACATCGTAGTATTAATGACACATACACACCCTGACCACGTAGGATCGTTAGGAGACTTAATCTTCTATAGTTACTTCTGTATGGGACAAGTTAAAGTACCTAACTTAACTGTATACGCACCATATGATATGAAGATTAGTAAAGTGTTACAGGGTATGGGAGTAGAACGAGAGTGTTATAGACTCGTACAGTTTGATAACTCTAACCAGTATCCACCTGGGTTCCGTAAAGATGGGTTCCGTATCCAGTTCCAAGTAGTCCCTAACCGACATGTACCTGAGATTGTATGCTACGGCTACTTGATTACATATAAAGATAAAACTATCTATTATAGTGGGGATTCTAATACTATCTCACCATTCATACTGAATATGTTCAAAAAAGGTGAGATTGACTACTTCTATCAGGATACTTGCCAAGCAGACTATGAAGGTAATGTTCACCTATCGTTGCGAGAACTCAGTGAACTGATCCGTCCTTGGGACAAACCTGAGAAAGTATACTGTATGCACTTAGATGAGAGCTTCAACCGAGAGCAAGCAGAGGGTTATGGCTTTAATGTTGTACAACCTACTATAACTATATGATAAGGGGAGAAGGAATAGAATGAAAAGTTCATTATTTGTACCTGATAAAATTAACGTAGGATTCCAGGATCGCAGTGGTACGTATACTGGTAAGTTAGCGTACGTAATCTACTGGGATGCGAGAGGTAAACTACGAAAAGAAACTTCGTGGGAAGGGTGGAGAGATACAAAGATTGATAACCTTGTCGCAGATAACGTACCGACTTCAGGATTCGTATTAAATAAGAAAGCAGGAGACTATAAGTACGACTGGAACCATCGTCAAGCTTATGCTCGTGTATACGATCCTCGTGGGTTTGAGTTCGAGATTACCATTGACAATCTACTATTCATCCTAGAGTGTTGCGATATGTTCAAAGGTAAAGGGATCGACGGTGAGTTAGTATATGCTTGGGATGGTAAAGAGTTAGTATTGCTACCTGTTAACTCTCCCGATTACAAAGAAATCATGGAGTATAACAAAATCATAAAAGAGAACAAAACATTTAAAGGTAAAGACTTAAAACTAGGATACAAGTACCTAGATAAAGATGGTAAAGAGTGGGTATACTTAGGTAGATTCCACAAGTACGATAGCTACGATGGTGTGAAGAAGAAAAACAAATTCTACTTCTTCGCTAAGAGTTACATACCTTGGAATAAGAAAGAGGAAGTACACTGGTCTATTGAAACTATAGGTTCTCTTGGACATAAGTTTATTACGGAGTCTCCTGACGGTTGCGTGGAGAACTTTGACGAGCTTCTAGAAATACTAGAGAGCGATAGAGAGTACTCTCCTATTGACTTCTCGAAGGATGAGTACATACCAATGACGTTTGAAGAGTTTCTAACAGCGTTGAATGATAAGTCAAACTTAGAAGAGTGGTTCTATAGTCCTGTAGCACAACGTAATGTTGAACGTTATGATAAATACTACACTAGAAATAATCGTGTTAAAGTAGAGAGAAGTACGGTGAAGCAGTTGAAGGATAGTGCAAGAACGTACTCCTACTACTCTAACGACTACAAATGGGTTCAAGAATATAACAACGAAGAAGAGAGAAGACCGCTATTTGTAGTATCAAACGGTGGTTCTAAAAGCCACTATGCTACATACGACAACTACCATGAGTACTTCAAAGGTACACTAGAAGAAGTATTTGAATACTTACAACCGTCTACTAGAAAAGTATACCTAGAGAACGGAAAACTATATTCAGTAGATAAATAAGGAGGATCGTTAATATGAACAAATGGGGAGTTATTATAGGGCTATGTATCGTAGCCCTAGTAGTCTCCTTCTCTATCTTTAGTTACTATCGTGTGACTACAGTAGAAGGAACTATCACAGACAAGTATAACAAGCGTGATGGGAAGAAAGATAAGTTCTACCTTGTTATCAAGGACGAGGACAACAACGAGCAGGTACTAGAGAATACTGATAGTACTCTCATGTTAAAATGGGATTCAGCAGACATTCAAGCCACAACAAAAGTAGGTAAGAAGTACAAAGTAGAGTTACGTGGTTGGAGAGTTCCGATCCTATCCATGTTCCCGAATGTAGACAATATTAAAGAAATCAAAACATACGAAGGAGAGAAGTAAAATGGCAAAAGATATCGTGAGTGTAAATGATGAGAAGGTATTAGCATTAAAAAAATTAGTAGACGAGAAGAAAGAGAAGTTAGCAAGTAGAAAATCATTACGTCAAAAATCGCTAACAACTTGCACGCTTGATTTAGATGGTACACGTCATAACTTCAATGTACTGAACACGAAGCAGTTAAACGGTATTCTAGTACGTTTACACGCATTAGTATTAGCGGCCGAGGACTTAGATGTTGAAATTGATGTAGTAGAATTAAGTGGTTTCCCTCTATCTCATTGGATTACAGACTTAAAAGGTAAGATTAACGAAATGTCTATCCGTGAGGAAGAAGCAGAATTACGTAAAGCAGAAGCGGCCCTAGACAAGTTGCTATCTAAAGACAAGAAAGTAGAACTAGAGCTAGATTCTTTAGCAGCGTTCTTAAAAGGTTGATATGTGTAAAATACAGGGTGTAAAAACTCTGTATTTTTTTTTTAAATTTGTTGTTGACGATTGGACAACCTCTATGTTATTCTAAGTGTACAAGATAACAAGGAGGTGAAACACATGAAAAACCTCGGATTGAGGGTCGGTGTATGTGTCATTATAGCAGCCTTAGCAATAGTTGGTGCAGTAGTTGTAGCCGCCAAGTTAGGGGCAGGTACTACAGTTGTAGTTGCTTTAGCTATCATAGGAGCTTGTAGTTTACTTGACTGGATTTCAGAACGAATGATTGGTTGATAATTAAATAATAGAAAGGGAGATTAATATGGGATTCAATTTTAAAAATATTACAATCACAGGAAGAAAAGGTACAGTAAACATCAACGGTAAAACATATGTAGGTAATAGCGTTGTAACAAGAAACGGAGTAGTAATTGTCGATGGTGTTGTCCAAGAAGGATCAGTAGAGGACAAGCTAGAGATTACGGTACTCTGCAACGTGGACAAGATTGAAAGCGAACAATCTATCACAGTTATCGGTAACGTAACTGGTGACATCCAGGCAGGTTCTAGTGTAAGTTGCGATGACGTGACAGGAAATGTACAAGCAGGTTCCAGTGTGAGTTGTGACGACATCGGTGGAGATGCAAGAGCAGGGTCATCTATCAGTTGCGATGGTATTAAAGGAAATGCTTACGCTAACATCATTAGCAGGTAATGCATAAAAATACATAACAGGAGGACAAATAACATGCACTATCTAACACTAATTGAACTATGGGAGAAACTGAATAGTCTAAAGGACAAGCACCCTGACGCAGAGGTAGTATTAGGGCAACACACCGATCCTCGTACGTACTGGGGTCTAGTTGATATAAAGTACGATCCTATCTTTGATACATTGGATTTACATTCTAGACCAAAGGAGGAGCAACATGTTAGTCCAACACTATAAAGGTATCCGTCTTCAACTCATTAATCGGAAGTACGGAGAACGTAAAGCGAAACGATTCACATTAGGAGGTACCAATCAGAACGTTTGGATACCGAATAAGCACCTAGAGTCTGATGGGAGATTGAAATACGGTCAGAATATTGATTACGTGTTTAGACAGGCACAGAGACAGTTAGAGCTTGCAGGATACACGGAGCCTATCATTGGTATTAAAAGAAAATCATTAGTAGAGGAGAGAGTGTAATGGTATTAGGAGGTTTAGCAGTATTCTCATTGATTGTGGTAGTTATTTTATGTGTGATTTGGGCTAGACATGAGTATAAAAAGCAGGTTCGTATTGGTGAGGAACTTGATAAAGAACGTGCAGAGCTAGAGAGACAACTATTAGAGGAGGAGCAAGAAAGAGCACGATTAGAACAAGAACGATTAGCAAAAGTAAAGATGGAAACAAATACATACTTACGTGAGCAAGGGTACAAACCATCTATCAAGATTCAAAAGAAAGAGGAACCTGTGGAGATAGTATATCCGATGTCTCGTGCTCAAGCGGCACCGACTATGAAATCATCACCAGCGCCTACGCAAAGACGTACAAGTTCTAGTGTAAGTAGCACACCGAAAGCAAAAGCAACACCTAAAACTACTGCACGATCCACTAGCAGACGTGACGATGATGACGACTACAATTACAATAACTCAACAGTTCTAGGAAGTACGTGCGGAAGTAGTAGCTGGGGTTCTTCTTCTTCTAGTAGTGACGATAGTTGGGGTTCTAGTTCTTCTCGTAGCTCATGTGGAAGCGCTAGCAGTAGTTGGGGTAGTGATTCATCGTCTAGTAGCTCATCAAGTGATAGTGGGTCATCATGGTGCGATTGATAAATGGGAGGGAAAATTATGAACTTAGCTAAAGAACTATTGGAACTAGCAAAAAGTAAACTAGAAACAAACTCTAAGGACTATATAGAAGAAGTAAGACGTAAAGCTAAAAGGGCAGCCAATGGCTCTCGTGTACAGGTAGAGGTAGAGTTACCTACAAAATCAAGAAGCTTAAAGAGAGAAATTGCTAATGCGTTATACGAAGACGGTTTCAGCGTAACGACAAAAGACTTCCCAAGTACAGGGAGCTTCTATGTTATTGTCGATTGGAGTCGTGAGGTACCTAAAAAGCCTGAACATATCGACTACACAGGGTACTAAGGAGGGATCGACATGCAACACCCTTGCGAAGATTTATTACTAGTACTAGCAGAGACCAACGTGTACAATAGGCAGCTAGAACAACGTAACAAGTATCTAGAAAACAAGTTGAAGAAAGAGAGACGGTGGATTTACTTCTTTATAGTACTAACATGGTTTTGGATGTTAAAATACTTTTTATCTTAGGAGGAAACAAAATGACAACACCTTATGTACGTTTAACCGATGTAAAACTATTACTGAAAGATTTGAAACATCCTGATTCTACTATTGACCACGCTATAGACTATTTATACGAGAAAGCAAAATTTGCTAATGTTGATGACGGTAGCGATACACATGAACACTACTATGTTGCTAAGTCTATGACACGTAAGGACAAAATAGACCTATGTTATCAAGTAGCAGTATCAAGAGGTGAAGAAATAGAGTGTCCGTTTGAAGATATGCTAGAGCACAACTTAGAGAAAGCATTCTTATACTACTTCAAGATACACTGGGAAAAACAGTATAAGGAGGAGAAAGAGTGGCTATTGTAGGTGATTACATGGTAAATGGTAACTGTACAGTCTGTGGGAAGTATCTACCAAAAGGTACACTATGTTGTGACGAAATAGTACAAAGTAACTATAACAAGTGGTGGGACGAAATGCAAAAGAAGAAAGAGGATCAGCAACCTGCATTAGTACTTAACGTACGTAAACGTTCTATTGGTACAGGAATCAGAGGGATTAAGGATTTAATGAAAGAAAGCGGTCCGAAGTTCTTCGCAGATGTAGTAGCGAAAAATAACAGATTAAGAGAGGAAGAGAAATCAATGAAAAAAGAGTACTACGTGCTACGTATATATAATAGTGAGTGTGGTTTAGTAAACGAGCATACAAGTAAAGAGAAATACGAAATTATGAACAAAATCTATTTAGCGATAAGTGACCGTGATTTTGTACTGCAAGACTTAGATATTGTAGAAACGGGTTTGCCTGATGATGTTATTACTCTATACAAAGTTACAGGGAGGTTCGTTCGATGAGTACAAGTGATAAAGCAGTAACATGGTTAATGGATCGTGCAGATAAGTTAGGTGGGTTTATTGATGAACTAGCAAAGCAATTAGGAGTAGCTGCCACACATGTATATGAAGTATTAGTAAAGCAACAGTTTGTAGATGGTATTAGTTTACTAGTCAAAGCTGGTGTATGGATTGTAGTACTGACTCTATTATGGACATTGATAAACAAGTTCGTATTCAAGAAGTGGAGTAGCTATTACGATGATGACCCATATAGTTTCGATTCACAGTTCTTCCTAAGTATAGTCGTTGTCATTTTTGGAGTAGTTACTATCTTCTTCGGTTTCGCAATTGTAGACTGGTTAACACTAGGTATCAAGAAACTATTAAACCCTGAGTACTACGCACTAGAGGACATCATGACATTTATCAAAGGGCAGGTGGATAAGAAATGACACAACTAGAACATTTCATGTACATACGTATTATGTATCAAGAAGCAACCACAAAACCAGCTTCACTAAGTCAACTACATAAAGAAGTAGTGGAGTATTGTGAAAAGTTTGGCGCTGATTACGGACGAACAGTAATACTATTATAAGAGGAGGAAAACAAATGAAATACTTTCTATTTAAACTAGCAGGTGTACTAACAATCGGTATGGGAGGATTCATTGTAGGGTACGCTAAAGGAGTATCAATTTATACAGTACTAGGATCAATCTTCTTCTACTTCATTGGACAGTTACTATATGACCAAGCATTCAAGAATAGAAAGGAAGATTACTAATGAATGACTTTCAAGTAATGGCACTATTGGGAGCTATAGTTACGGCTATAGTCTTCCTAATAGTATTAGTAGTATATAACTTTGTATTCATGTTGAAACTGGCCGCAGTCATTACATTTATTGGTATTGTAGTACTTGGTATATACGCAATATTTGCAGGGATCGGATATATTGTCCACTTACTAATAAACTTATTCAGTAGAAAGGGGAAATAGAACATGGAAACTACTACAGATAAAAGAAAAGCAGAATGTATCCATTGTAAGGTAGAAGACATGGTACCTAAAGACAAAATTAAAGTAGCAGACGGGAACGACTACTGGGCATGTGAACCCTGTATAAAAGAGAAGAGAGAGATGGCACGCTCCTATAAAATGGTATTCATGGATCAGGGAATATTCGGAGCTACCTTATTAGAGGATATCAACCAAGAAGAGTTAAGTAGAATCCTTCATGAGCTATTGACCGTGCATAAAGGAGTTGTACTCAGTCTAGAGGAAGTAACAGTAAAACGTAAAGAGAAAGCACAGGTATTACACTAATACATATATAGTATAGGAGGATTACATAATGACAGAAGTAGAAAAGAAAGAAGAAGTATTAGAATTAGAACCAATCGTAGGTCACTTAGTAGTAAAAGGGGGATTACATACAGAGTTCCTTAATGCTACAACAAGCGCAATTAAGAAGTATACCAAGCAAGGATATGAAGTAGAAACACATTACCAAATGGTGACCGATCCAAATAGTGGTGAGTTAACACATTCTGCATATCTAGTAGGTAAGTTGAAAGAAACGAAACCTGAAGAACCTGAACTAATAACTGTACACATACCGCATGTTAGCCAAGAAGCACTAAGTAAAGTAGAAGAGTGGGTAGAGAGTTATTGGGGAACAGGACATATGCCAAATGGTATATATAATACGATTATGGATTTAATAGATTCAGCAAAATAAATTTCAATTAGTAGTTGACTAACAAGAAACAATCATGGTACTATAACAGTGAGCTTAATAAGAGAAACAAACAATACTATATGAGTAATAAATATGTATGCTAGACGGATCATAATATGAAACATTGTAAGCAACGACAAGCGACATAACAGTAAGAGTGAGAACTTCTGTTAAAGCATATATAGAATGGAAAGTATAGCAATACATAATAAAAACAAGTATAGTAGAGAGAGAGTTTCAAATAGAGAGCTTACCTGTATAGATGAAATAGGTACAGTAGTAAGAGAGTATAGTATATAGAGCAAAGGTATCTATATAGTATATAAGGAATGAGGAACATAGATAATAACAAATAAAACGTATAGGAACGAACGAGTTACACCTATATCTATATACACACCCACCCAAAAGTCGATATAGATTTGTAATTATACTATAGAGCCTTCATGTTTTCAACCGTATATACTATATAGTAACACACCTAGTGAGGGAATCACATCCATATATACCGAATCGGAAAATACACGTATTCTTCAAATACCCTGTAGTTAGACATAAGGTTCGTATATCGCTCACACATTCTGACTCCTGTATAGTAATTGATATAGTATAGGCACTATAGAGATGTTATATAAGAGAAACCAAACGCAGACCGTACCTACGACTACGGAAAGCACAAAACATTTGATGAGACTCTTAAAAAGACTCGTTCACAGTCGAACCTGGGGCGTGCAAATAAGGTGCGCTATAGACTAGACTCTCATACCTGCATCTATAATTCTATTAGAGGTTAATAGTTGAAAGGATTGGTAGCTTTCCCCATAGGCCGCCGATCCTTTTGCTATATTGGTAGTAAGGCGTAGAAAGGTGGAATACATAATGATATCACTAGCGTATACTGTACACTGTGACGAGTGTGCAACACAGGAGCCGTTAATAGCTCAATTACTAACGGAAGCACGATCTGAAGCAGCCAACATGGGTTGGACCGCAGAGAAGATGAGTACGGGGTCACAACAATGGTACTGTCCTAGTTGCTCACTACAAAAGCTACAGGCCGCACAACAACAATAAGAGCGTTTATAGACTGCTACGGTGTAAGTTAATACAATTGCACTGGGAGCAGTCTTTCTACGTTAATAGACGGTGTGAGAGCCGTTAAAATGCACGTTAGACGGAGCAGCCTATAATTACTATTATTCCCGATTATTTTAAAATATATTCATTTATTTTATGTATAGTTGTTGACTTTAAGGAAACAATCCTGTATTATATAAGTAAGAGGTAAATAACACATACTATATAAGAGGAGTGAGTTAGAGTGATTACTACAGTAGAGAAGCCGCAAGTGTTTGACATAGGAGGTATCTATAAGTTAGAGTTAGTGAAGCTAGTATCGGGCTACTGCGGAGAATACACAGTGGTTAAGACAGGTGCTACATACTCGTTTGATGGTGCAGGTATGACTCGTAGGAAGATACTACAGAAGTTTTGGGATCGGGCTAAGAAGATTGATCCCAGCATTTCAAACAAAGGGGTGAGATGATGATATCATTCAAAGATAGACATACCGCCCACTTAATCTTCGTGGAACAGCTAGACGGTCAGTTCGTAATTGATAAGGATAGCAGAGAACTGTTTGTAGTAAACAAAGCGGATCGTACGAATGTGGAGCACGCACTAAGAAACGGTCAACATCGTGTGATAGTATGGGATGTTGACGGTAACTTAAAAGCTAAAAACTATCTATAATAGGAGGAAGTTAAAATGACAAAAACATACAAAGGGTTTGAAGCGTTAAAAAGAATGATGGACGGTTGGATTCAGAAGGAGAAGGAACCATATAACAAGTATACGTTTGAAGATGGAGTTGTTAAGGCTAAGAACCTAGTGACAGATCGTTATATAGATGTAAACATTAATATTAACCTGTTCTTCAATAATACATTCGTAGACTATGTAGAGCCGTTAGTAGCTGGTGACACAGTTAAAACTACAATAATGGCTGGTACTCTATATGGTGAAGTAGAAGCAGTATTTGCAGAATTTGGTACAACCTGCTTCCGCTTCAAAGGTAACCACACTCCTTATAATGTGGACAATGCGGTCCGTATCGAGAAATCGGAATTGGACTTGCTAAAGAGAGAAGCTACATTTAAAGAAGCAGGTCGCCAATTGGACGAGTTCCAGTGTGGGGATATTGTACAGTTTACGATCCGTGGTTGTGTGTATGAAGCTAGAGTGATGCAACAAGGTAAAGGTGATCGTAAAATGGTCACGTTTAGTAATGTATATGCAGGAGGTGTACCTGCTAAAGATATTACACCAGTTAAGTTCGTTACATATGTTGAAGCTACTCATCCTGACTATGTTAAAGTCGATCCAGTAGCTCCCTGCACTGCTCCAATGATGCCAGGTATGGCAGCACAATTTAACTCACCACTATCGTACGTACAAAGGGAGGAACAACTATAATGGCTAAGAAACCTTTTGCCTGGGACACTGAAGAATTGATTAAGGAGTTCAATACACACGAGAAAGTAAAGCATGAAGTATATAAGTGTACGTTAGCAGGATCGTCTTACGTTGTTATCCTTACTTATAAACTTACTAATGAAGGTTGGAAGTTTAAGAAGAATAATACTATGTTGAAAGAAGTATTTGATATAGCAGCCGATGCAGTAGCTGGTTCAGACATATGGTAACTACTATATCTGAAGGTGCATTTGTTGGTTTCATCATGGGTGCTCTCGTATGTTGTATACTATATGGTATTAGTATTATAAAAGATAGCTATAAACGTTAGTAGCTCCCTGCACCGCCTAATAGAATAGAAGACTAGTAGCTCACTGTGCAGCCGATACTATATCCTATGCAGTGAGTTTTTCTATTATGTCAATTACTTAGTAGCTCCCTGCACCAAGTGGTAAAACGTTAGTAGCTCCCTGCACCATCAATTCGTTTGGAGGATCGGCCGCAGGATGGCAGAATATTCAGACTATTCATACTTTGCAGCATTCAGGTATTTAAATGTACTGACTATTCAGAATTGTTTTTCGGATCGGATGTTCTGTCAAGTAAATTTACTTTACATATACGTTTGATCCTGTTTTGAAATAGATTTAAATTCCCTATAATAGAAGGAAAAGTTTTTTAAATTAATTTTGGTTATATTGTTGACTTTTGGGCAATATATCTTTAGTATAGGTATCAAGCAATACAACAACTTAAAAGGACGTGTGATATATGAATCAATTTAAAGAAGCTAATTTTACTATTTGTGGTGAAGGTATTCAATTAAAAGGTTATGCAACGATTGAAAGAGTTTTATATAGTGGTGGTTGGGAACTTCCTTACTTCCCTAAAGAGTCAGTGGAATTATTTATGCAAGATAATTACAGTGTAGGTATTAAGTCATGGTATATAGAAGAAAATGACACTTATGTATTAGCAAGCACTTTTGATAAGGATATAGAAGAACATGAAACATTTTGGTGGACTGGTGAAGAAATAGAACATAACGGAGAAACAATTCACGTATACTGTTTAGACGGTTTAACGTGGGAACGAACGGAGGAGAAGGAAATGGAAAACAATAACGTATCATTAGAAGAGTTTAAAGCACACATGGACACTACTGTAAATGAAATAATGGATTTACTGCATGAAGGGAAAGACATACAAGGTTATAACGTTACTATATCATTAAACGGGAAGTCAATTGAAATAGACATGAATGCAGACTTATACGCAAACCTAGAAAACATTATTGATGATGAAATTGCAGGTATTTAAAAAAGTTTTAAAATGTTGTTGACTTTAAGACAACAAAGAATTACAATGAAGGTAGCTTAAAAATAACTTAAAAGGACGTGTCAATTATGGAAGAAAGAATAGTTTTTGTTTATCAATATGATGAGTTAACAGTAAGTGCAAAGGATAATGCCGTTAAGTGGTTTCAAGAAATTTTAAATGAAGAGTTCACGGAGGAAAGTGAAAACATCACTCAAGATTTAACTGGTACGCTTGAAAATAAAGGTTATGAAGGTATGGACGTTCATTGGTCTTTAAGTCATTCTCAAGGTGACGGAGTGGCATTCTATGGAAGACTAACTACTGATGAACTAGTTAACCTGTCAGAACGCTTGTTATCTAATAAGGAGTATCAACGATTGAAATTGGTCGGAGAACTAGCAGATTTCGAAATTGAAATAAGTTCTACTAACCATCATTATAATCATTACAATACAATGAGAGTCGATTTAGATGATATGCAGAGTCTAGAAGACTTCCCTAAAATTTGGGAACTGCTACAAAAGTTAAAAGAAGCAATCCACAACGATATAAGGGGAATCAGTCGAGAACTAGAAGAACAAGGCTATAAACAGATTGATTATTACTATTCAAAAGAATATGCAATAGATTCAATTAAAGCAAACGAATATGAGTTTGATGTGAACGGAGGTAGAATTTAATGACTACAAATATAAATCTTAAAAAGGCAGTTTTCACAATTGATGGTATCGAAGGAGAAGAGTTTGCAGGTTTTACAAGTGGTATGTCGTGGAATGGGTGGGCTTGTCCTTACTTCACTAAAGAGGTAGCAGAAAGAATTATGGATAAAATTTGTGAGTGGGGAAATACAAAGGCGTGGTATGTAGAGGAAAACAATACGTACTATACTAACTTAAATTGTGATAGTGGTTATTGTGAAGAAGAAGATACAGAGTGGTGGGAAGGTGACGAGTATATTATAAATGGGGAATCAGTTGTATTGTATTGTGTCGGTGGTGGCTCGTGGTGTTGGGATGAAGAGGTTAAAGAGTTAACCGAGTATCAAAGAAATATATTAAGGGAACTATCTTTTGCACTACACAAGATAAGTGAAGAGTGTGGGGATAGTGAGTTCTTTCATAATGATATCATTTGTGAGTTAAACGGTTTTAATAAATCTATAGATGAGTTAGCGTGTGAAGTTAGAAGCATAGCAGAAGGGGAATAATTTTCCCCTCTGCATTTTAGGATCAAGATTTTTGTCAAGTAAATTTACTTGACAGTACATAGCAAAAATTCTTTTTAAAATGTTGTTGACTTTAAAGCAACAAGATGAGATAATGATTACAGAAACAAATAACTTATAAGGACGTGTGATATATGGAAACAGTTGAACAGATTAATAAATATGCTTTTCTTATCGTTGAAAGTGCAGGAGATGACTTTCACATGGTAGCGCAATTAGGGGAAAATTGTGAAGAGGTTAAACATTATGTAAAACGTTCTTTAGCACCTAATTGGTCTATCGTGGAAGATGTTGAAGTAATTAAAGCGTTCATTGAAAAGGAAAATAAAGAACGTTATGAAATTCCACAAACTGCATGGTTTTATGAATTATTGGATTTATTAGAAAAACAACTAAATGAAAAGGACGTGTCAATTATGACAAACGCAATGATGAACGTACAATTAACAGTAGCTTTAGGAGAAGAACAAGAAGAACGCTTATATACTTTCTTACAAGAAGAATTATCTCATGAGGAGTTCGTTGTACTTGATGAAATTACAGTGGACACATATTTACTTGAAACACAAAAGGAAAACTTATTTGCTTACAATGTTAGTCATGTTATGAATCACTTAAAGTGGGAAGTTGCAAAAGATTTAATTAATGATAACACGGGGTGGGAAGAGTTGAGAAAGTCTATCCTACATGCACAAGAAAACTTATGTGAGTCTGCAAATGGATTGATTCAAGCACTTACAGACTGGAAAGCACTTATTTTAAGAGGTGCAGAGATTGACGGAAACGGGCATTTTATTTCTCCTTATGACGGAGAAGAACACGAAATAAAGTTCGAAGGTTTAGACTTGTTAGTCTATAAGGCATAGTGGAGGGTTTTCCCTCTGCTACTGTCAAGTAAATTTACTTTACACCAATTGCTGCTATATCGCCGATCCTAAATATAGTTTAAAGAAATAAAATTCTTTTTAAAATGTTGTTGACTTTAAGACAACAATGAATTATACTGAGTATAGAAATTAAAAAACAAATTAAACGAAAAGGACGTGTCAATTATGACAGAATTAAATTGTAATGAGGTTGTAAGTCAGTGGGGAAATTTTGGGGATAATAACCCTATTGAATACGGTACTAAGTTTGTAAAGGCAGATACAGAAAATGAAGGATGTTACTACTTCATTCAAGTTATCAATTTAGAATGGACTATAGGTGAAGACGGTTGGTTTTTAGTCAAAGGATATGTTGACTTAAACGATGATTGGATTGATTGGAAAGCAATTAAAGAGTTTGCAGGATTCGACAATACTTGTCAAGATACAGAAAAAGAATACATGGTTTCTGCACTAGTCGAATATTATGGTTATCATGAGTTCGGAGGAGAGCCACTGTCTAATGAGTTCGGCGTGGACTTTAACGGAGTTGTAAATGAAGTGAAGAAAGAAGCAGAGGTTATTACACTATTAAATGAATACGGAATCTTGTTAGAACGTAAAGAGGAGGTATTGAAAACAACTGTTATCTATCACAATGAAAGTGAGTTCTTTTATACTCTGAAAGATGACGTGGAAGGTATTAGCGAGACAGTGGACGGGGAAGGAGTTATCCATTTAGGACAGTACAAACATGATAGAATTGTTGTTAGTGAGAGTTTAGAACAACTTCAAACAATGCTAGAAGGTTATGACGTTGAAGTCATGACAGAGGAAGAGGAGGAAGAAGACAATGAGTAAAACTATACCTCTTCATGAAATTGAAAACTTAATATCTCAACTAGAAGAACATGCAGAGAATGACAGAGAACTACTGTCAAAAGTCAAAGAGCCTACACTACATTCTAGACTAGAAGCAAAGGTAATGACATATGATTATACTATCAAGAAACTAGAATTGATTGTGGGAAGGAGTTTATAATATGTATAGCGTTCGAGTGTATTTCATGCACCCTAGAAAAGGTTTAACCGTTCGTTATCTCACGTATGACACTTATACAATGGCAATGGATAGCTACTACACGTTAACAGGTGAAAGAGAAAGTAAAACGTACCCTAAAAGCTTATATTTCAATATCGCTACTATCTCTCATTCTGCATTAGGTGAGCTATTCAATGAAACTTCTATAGAGTGTGATTTATTATCAGAATATCTAGACAAAACTATTTAATCATTTTAGGATCTTGATTGGTGTCAAGTAAATTTACTTGACACTGATTACCCTAAAAAATTCTTTTTAAAATGTTGTTGACTTTAAGACAACAAGATGAGATAATGATTACAGAAATAAAAAACAAATAACTTATGAAAAGGTGGAAATTAAAATGACAAACACAAATACTTATAACGGTTGGGCAAACAGAGAAACTTGGTTAGTTAACTTACATTTTGGGGAAACATTATCATCTTATATCGTAGAACAAGCAACGGACGGAGCAATTGATTTAACAGAAGATGAGGGAACAATTAGAACGGAAATAGAAGGTAATTGCTCTGAATACCTTGATATGATTCTAGAAGAGGAGTTAAACGGTTTAGGAAGTTTCCTTACTGACTACCTAGATTTAGGAAGAATTGAATGGGATGAAATTGCAGAGGTTATTTATAGCGATGACATCAAGCCTATGATTGCAGAACTAGAAGCAGAAGAAAATGAAGAGGAAGGAGAAGGGGAAGAGGAATAATCCTCTTCCACCTTCAAAGGTGGTTATCATGACAAATCCGATGACATGGAAACAACAACAATTATTAAATCAATTGGGGAATGTGTTAAACGATTTAGCAGAAGAGTGTATGAAGGATGACAACTTTCATGAAATTATGATTGACAATAACGATATTATCCCGATGTCTTTAGATGAGTTAGCTAGTGAGTGGTTTGCAGTATCAAACGGAGAGAAGCGAGAAAGGATTGATAAGCAATGAAGGAAGCCTTTAGAGGTAGTTTAAAAGTGTTGGTATATGGTGCTATTGGTTACTTATTAATGGTTTTATATTCTATCTTGATTGTGAAAGGGATGTAAGGCAATGGAAGACAGAGATAAGTTGTATAAAGCGTTGCTAAATGACTTAGAAAGTGAACGTGCTCATGCTTATATGGATTTAAACTATACTAAGGATAGGGAAGAGGAAAGAGTCATAAACGATTTTATTGATAAGCTAGAAAGCGAGATAGAAGCAATAAATAAAGTTAAAAGAATGTATGATTAAAACTAAATGAAAAGGACGTGTATATTATGTTAGCATTATCAGAGTGGAAAGACGTATTAAGAAACCTATCAGAGGAAGGGGAAGAGGTGGAAATAGTATGGCTTGAAAGCACTGATGAATACGTACTATGTCATGAGTCAGAACTATATGAAGATGGATTCAAGACAGAAGCAGAAGCAAATGCAAGACTAGAAGACATATATAAGCAACTAGAAGAGAGTGAAGAGTTTAAAGCATATGACAATGCAAACTATAATAGATATGAAGAGATGATGAAAGAAGCAGGACACAAAGAAATTGATTTCCTATGATATTAGGAAGTCTTTTTTTTTATTCATTTTAGGATCAAGATTTCTGTCAAGTAAATTTACTTGACACTCCAAGCTGCATCTTTCGACAATTCGACCTATTCATACTATTCTGAATTGTCTGACTATTACCCCACCCCGTGTTGATCCGACCATACGTTCGTGTATGCGACCCAACCACCCTAACCCCAGGCTCGAATTTTTCCGAAAAAAATTTTTTGGTTCTAATATTGGACGTATCTTAAACGGACTTGAAAGGTTCCGATCCGATGCCCCTATTAAAGCCCCTGAGTCATGCCCCCTAACTATAGCCCCCGTTTAAGCCCCCTAGAAGCCCCCACACGAAGCCCCATAGTAAGGTAATGTAATTGTACTAATAAGACACTCCCCGTCCGTATACGGAGGTCTCAGCAGCCCAGCTATGCCCGATAAGTAAGTTGTAAAAAATCCGAAAAAAATTTTTCTTGTGAGGGTAGTACTAGCTTCCATAATTTACCAGTTAAGCAGCAAACAAAAAGGACTCTAATTAAAGAGTCCCCTGAATGCCGATACGATCCTGTTCTTACGTGCCGATAGCTCATGCTTCTTTCTCATGTCCATCTCCATTGCCCGTATCTCTCTCCATGTACTGCCTAAAGGGTGGAAGCTTCGATACATGTCACTGCATCTCCACTCCTCTCCTAAAGGTATATGTAACGGCACACCGTACTTGGTTAACCTAGCGGCCTTAATCTTCGTGTCTAGGGTTATAGACGAGTCTGCCATTACTTAGTCGCCAATCTATTGAACATAAAGTCGATTATCTTTAATACTTCTTCTCGTGACTTAAAGTCTAGAGCGAACATGCCAATCTTACCGTTAGCTGTACGTTCATGACCAAAACCTGTACGGATCGTAGAGTGTCTGTTATACTGGTTCGGTTCTACGTACCATACGTCTTTAGACTTCCCTACTAAGCGTCTGAATTGCGTAATAGCTCGTGTGTTATCCGATGTTAAGTTGTCCCCGTCTGACAGGAATAGTACGTGGATGTCGTCTTTACCTGTGTAGTCGTACTCATCTGCGATTGTGTTTAATAGTTTACCAGCAGTGGATACAATTGTACCACCATGTTCGTAACCTTTGTAGAACTCGTCTCTCTCCACTTCTTTAGCTTCTGTATGGAAGTTTACGTATCGTACGATTACTCGTTGACCGTACTTACGTGATAACATCTCCTCTGTCCATGTAGCGATGCACTCTGACATGTACTTCTCCCAAATTCCCATTGATCCCGAACAATCTTTTGCGATGAGTAATACTGGTCGGTGTCCTGGTTGCGTTGTACCTTCCTTCTTGTCTAGACCGATTGCCTTATACAATCTATCCGAAGTCTCGTTGAAGTAAAGGTCTTGTGTACACTCATCTAAATCCCCTTCACGGAATAAGTCTTCGTCCGTAAGCGCAAGTTTTAGTACCTTCTTTGGAATAACTGGCTCTAGTAACGATTTTGGCATTTGAGTGGGCAGTGATTCTAGGAACTTTACTCGTTCTTCCAATCTCGTTACCTTACCTTTTAATTCGTCATTCTCCGTTCGCAGCTGCTCGTTCTCTGTCATAACTTTGCTTAGGTCTTTATAAATCTCACGTTTCGCATCCGAATGTGCTCTGTTCATAATCTGCATTACGTTGTCTCTCATGTTAATTGTACTCATTATTGGTTTCTCCCCTTATTCGTTTTATTTGGCTCAAAATGACCTTTTAGATATTCATATAACTCTTTAGCGTGTCTTGTTGGTACTTCATAATTATGTGATCCCTCTCCTGCCTTGAATGACTCTTTATCGCAAAGGTTGAGCAGGAAACCCTGCCCGTCCTTTAACTTTCCGACTTGAAATGCGTACACTTTAATCATATGTATCCCCCTTAATTTTCCTCTAGGAATGTTTTTAGTAGGTATTGGTATGTAACGCTCTCTGAGATGAACTCTGCTAGGATCATATACGCTTTATACTGCCCTGATTCTGTCCAGTCCTCCTCACTTACGACCGCATACGGGATTGGTTCTCCGCTATTACCGCAGTCGTGTACATAGTGGGATGCCCACATTGACTCAGGACTAGTATCGTTCTCCCACAGGTTCATCTGCTCGATAGTGATATACCCCTTACCTCTACACCACATCATGAAGCTTCCAGGAGTTAGACTACTATCGAAGTAGTCTAAGAAGTCCTCTCCTGCTTCCATCTGCCATGCTACAATTTTGTCATAGATTTCTTGTTTATTCATATTACCTCTCCTCACTTTCTTGGAACATCACAATGTCGGTGTATCTGACAAACTTTCTACCTACCCAAAGGAAGTCACCCGTTCGGATGAGTTCCCCGTTAGCGTCTTTACCGTGATTCTTTGCGTCCATTAAAGCTCTCGCAAAGTCATCTATATTGTTATACCTTCTTGAGTCGTGTACAAATTTCGTACGATTCATTAAGTAGACATCAACTTTCATAGTGTCCCTCCTTAGTTAGCTTTGAAATTGTAAAGTGGTTTAATCGTATGTACGATGTCCATTGTATCTTTCGTGTTCTCAACAATCTCATCCATTGGTTTGTATGCCATTGGTGCCTCGTCAATCGTGCTAGTACCTACAGAAGTTGTCCACACGTCTTTCATTGTGTTCTCGAAGTCTTCTAGTTTGATATTCTCTTTAGCTTTCGTACGGCTCATAAGTCGTCCTGCTCCGTGCGGTGCTGAGAAGTTCCAGTCTGCGTTACCTTTACCTACTGCGATAAGAGAACCGTCACGCATATTGATTGGTACAATTATACGTTCTCCTTTTAAAGCAGATACAGCACCTTTACGTAGTACAGAGTACTCCATGTCGATGTAGTTATGGATCGTTGTAAATTGGTCAGTAATTAACCATCCCATATGAGACACGATTTCATCTACCATTGCTCTACGGTTTTGGGCCGCATAGAACTGAGCAATCTTCATATCATGCATATAGTTCTTGAAAGCTTGTCCTTCAACGAATGCGAGTTCTTTCTTGATTTTAGGTTTCTTGATACCACGTAGGGCCGCATGAATCTCTAGTTGTCTACCTTCACGTTTTAGTTGTTCAACTAGCTCCTGCTTCGCATCTTTAACGCTCATAAGCTCGTTGTACGCTACACGTTGGTAATGCTCTGCTACCTGCTTCCCTAGATTACGAGAACCTGAGTGGATGACGATGTATACTTTACCATCTGTATCTTCATTTAATTCAATGAAGTGATTTCCTCCACCAAGAGTCCCGATGCTTTTCTCTGCACGATCCGTGTTGAATGGTGCAATTACATCTTTTAAGTTTACTAGTTTAGAGAATCGGTGTGCTTTATCACGGATGTCGTAACCGCTTGGTACGAACTTACGGATTACATCATCCAGTTTATCGAAGTTAATTTCGTCTTTACGCTTGTTGATTACTGCAACCTCCATCCCACAGCCGATGTCAACCCCTACGAGATTTGGCACTATCTTGTCTGTAATTGTCATTGTAGTTCCGATTACACAACCTGCACCAGCATGTGTATCAGGCATGATACGTATTTTGTTTCCTTCTGTGAACCCTTGGTTACATAGTTCGATTATCTGTCCTACTGTAACATCGTCTACGTTGTCTGTAAATACTTTTGCTTGGTTAAATTTACCTTGTAGTTCTATCATTATGATTCCTCCCGTTTCTCTATTGTTCTCATTTCTGTTTTTCCGCACTTATTACAAGCCATAATAATTGTTCGCGATCCGTCTTCATTCACCTTGTCGTATTCTTTATCGCAGAAACAACATGTATGTTCGAATAAACTCATTAGTCTCGCTATGATAAGACTAGCCATTAGTTATCATCCTTCTTAGATGATGCTAAACAGATTAGTATAGCCAACGTCCAGTAGTTACGAGTTAAATAGAATACGAACGCAGTTAGTGCAATGACTCCTAAATTATGTAGTAGGATCGTTACCCATTTGTTCATTCCTTTCTCTCTCCCTTCGTCTTTCACAGATTCTACATTTTTCTTTATCAACAATATGAATCCCCTTCTTCCCCCCGTTACTTGTATAGTTTAGGTGTAGTATAAAGGTCTCGTTTGCGTGCCTACGACATAAATCAACAAACTCCACTATATCACCCCCTAAAGCTCCAAAAGAAGTCGGCTTTTCCACACTCACGGCAGAACTTGATGATTATACCTGACGTTCTTTTATGTGAGCAAATGTCCTGAATCCTACGGTTATTTAGTTGTAACTTCGCAATCGTGTTGTCTAACTCGACTTGCTTTATCGCTTTCACCATCTCTAGCTGGTCCTGTTCTTCCCTAAGCTCATCTATTGTCATGTTAATCCATCTCCGATCCACATGTGCGACATACATTTAATTCTATGGAACAATCAATACAGTACTTCGGTGTACGTGAATTATGATGCATACAATCCTTTTTACAATAACCACACGAATACTCCGTGAACGCTTGAAGTGCTAAACCGTTTCGTAAGTAGAAGCAAGTCTTACACTCTTGACTGCGAGTACGTACTTCTTTGCGTGGGTCGTTCTCGTAATTATCTATCTCTTGTTTTCTGTGCTTGTAGTACTGATTAGCCCAGTGTGTATCCAGTTTAATCGTTTCTTTAACGTCTTTCATAGCTATTCCCCCTCTACATCTTTACGTGTAACTTCCCACGACTCACGATCCTCTAAGCAATCACCATAACCAACTTCGTCTCCTGGTTCGTAGTAATCATTCATATACTGGATACATGTGTCACAGTAGTATGTCGATGTTACAGTACCCTCATCTGCGGCCTTAACGCATTGTAGGGTGCTTCCTTTCTTAAAACCTCGTGTACATCCCCAACATTTACGATCCTTACGAATCTTGACGTGCTTATCTAGTAAAATATCCATAATTCACTCCCTAATACATAGATTTAAATGGTTCGTTAGACCCTTCTTTAAGGAAAGAAGGTAAGACCTCTTCTGCCCAGTCTTTCTGTAGCTTACTGCTTGTCTTACCTTTCTCGTCTACTTCCCGATAATGGATCATACCGTCCTTAGAAGTTCTAATTACAACCAGTCTCTTCTTACCGTTTGACCAAAATCCGTTGTACTTCATTGTTGCACCTTCTAGTTGTTATTTTTCGTTCTGTGCCGAAGCTGCTTCTTGGAATGCTTCTTGTAAAGCAGTCAGTCTTCGTGGGTGGTACGCTCGTTTCTTATGTACTTCTAGTTGTTGTTCTACCTGCTTCAGACAATTCTGCAAGTCCTTGGCTAGTTTCGGGTTACTTGCGACTAACATTTTAATAGGTGTGGCTATTTCTGTAAAGTTCTTCGCTTGTCGTCTCTGTCTTTGTAAGGTTATGAGGTCTTCCGTATACTTCACCTTGTCATCGACCGATTCATCGAATAACTCTAACGCATGTAACAGGTCTAACTGCATCTCGTTCATACGTTTCACATCTTCTGCGGCCAAGTTATACGTTTTAGCGTGTGCAAATATGTTGATAGCGCTCTGTAGGTCTGATATTAGATTAGTAGTGTCATAAGCAGACGGTGTTAATCCTAGTTCCTCTGCTCGTACTCTCTCTTTATCTTCCTCAGCTACCACACGTAACATATCGTACGCTTCCTGGATATCTGCTTTAACCTTTACTGTCATTTTTCCTGCTTCTATTACACCTTCGATTAGTTCTGTAGCTCTTACTAAGCTCATAATTATACCTCTTTCCGTATTTTTATTAGTTTTTTATTCAACTAGTGTCCAGTCATTTGCATCTCTATCTCTATCTGAAGGTTGGTACCCCATACATAGAGTGTTTAGTGCGGTCCTTATAACTACTGTTCCTTCGAATCGTGGCTCTCCAATGTACTCTCCGTACCCATACTTTAAAGAAGCCGACAACTCATGACCTGGTATGTAGTACAAAAACACATCTTTATGCCAAGACTCTCTTCTAAATTTCTTACCCTCTTCTAATAGAGGGAGAACATTATCATAGTAGTGACAATTCATGACCATATTACTTACCGTCCTTCAACCACGTAATACACGCTACTGGGTTGATTCGGTAAAACTCTTTTGCGTGCTGTTCTTCAAAAAGACCACCCATATTGAATCCTGTTAAAAAAGCACTTTCTAGTAGCTCTTTAATGTCTCTAGGAAGTCGTGCTTCTTCTAACTTAACTTCCTCTTTCCACATCTTTAAAGCTGCTTGTTCTTGTTTGCCTAACATCTCTTCTACTTTTGCGTGTAGTTCTTTTTCTTCCATCACTTCTTCACTCCTGCCATGATTTCTAATTTTGTATCCTTAATCAGGATCATCAACTCTTTAACACTAGTTACTTCACTATCTATTAACTTCTTGTCCAACAAACCAACGCACGCTCTCTCTACGTTAGCGTAGTAACCAACCTCTTTGAAGCCGAATTGAGGTGGTTCTCCCTCTTTCGTTTTCTTTTTGTACTTTTGATTGATAATCACGTTATTCGTATCGGACGTAAGCTTATAATCTTCACCAATATAGATTTCCATGATTGTTCCTCCTATCTAATATATTTAGGTCTCTGTGTAACAATGATGGTCTCTGTGTTGACGTGTCCCAGTTGCTTAATCATTCCATCTCCGAACCAATGTTGGTCGTAACGTTTGATAAGTATTTGGTCTTTCCATTGTTGCGCTAAACCGTTGTGAACCTCGTCACAGTATCTAATCTTCTGCACATAACCCGTTTGCGTAGGCTCTAACATTACTTACCCTCCTTGAGTTGGGCTTCGTATTCTTCTGTTGTCGCATCGGTGTAGTTAATTCGTAAATCATCATCCCATTCAAACTCTTTTGATGACTCTACCGAAGCTACGTGACTCATAGTATCTAATTGAACGTCTATAGCGATTTTAACCTCTTCATTGATCTCTTCTTCAGTGTAGTTGTCGTACTCTCCATTCGCATCCACAACATACAATGTAACTTTATGAACTTTTGCCATTATTGACCCTCCTTGCTTAATTTTTTACGGTATACTTTGAACTCGTACTTGAATCCTACGTCCTGTGTTCCTTCTTCTCCGAAACACTCTCGATAGTCCTCTTTCACAAAACTAGGGAAGAAACTATCTGCTTCAAACTCTTTTTCTAGTTCAGTTAGGTATAATCTGTTAGCAAAGGGCATAAACTGCTTGTATACGTTTGCACCACCGATAATCATAACCTCTCTGTACTTTTTTAGTTCACTAAACACTGCGGCCACACTAGGTAGCACAAGTACGGATGGGTGAGGACTATAACTCTCGTCTCTGCTCAGTACAATGTTGATCCGACCTTCAAGTGGTTTACCGATGCTCTCATATGTCTTTCTACCCATTACTACAGGTTTGTTATATGTATGCTTCTTAAACCAATCAAAGTCTTCCTTACAACGCCACAGTAACTTATTATCTAACCCTATTTCGTTGTTCTTTCCGATAGCTGCTATTAACGATATCTCCATGTTGTTCACCTCCTGTTGTTGTATCTGTACTTAGTATATATCCATTGTTGTATTATAGTCAACAACTTTTTTAAAAGTTACAGAAAAAAAAATAACTAGGTATCATAACCTAGTTATCTTCTGCATACTTTAGTTCTGTAGCTTGGCTCCAAAGACGTTCTCCCTCTTCCTTGTTTATCAGGATCGGTATAGATGATCCGTCCATAGCGTGGAAATAGAGACCTTCTTCAGTCTTGATGATGATTTCTCCGTTATCCATTCTTCTCATCCATGATTTCTGTCTACCTAACTTCCACGCATCATATTTAATACGTAAGCTAGGGAAGAAGTACATCACTACAAGAGGGAGCGTTACAAAGACGTAGGACACGAGTAAAACGATAACAATATTATCCCATAAGAACACTACTTAGACCTCCTTACGTTGTAGAAAGACTGTATCTGACTTGCTACGGTACCAGGATTAACTACAGACATAATGTAATCAACCTCTGCATATAAATCTTCTATAGTCCCGTTATTCATGATTGTAAAGTCTGTATCCATCTCTCTAACATAGACTTCAGTTTCATGTTGTAACTCTTCTTCTGAGAAAGAGTCTCCTTCGTCCTTGGCACGTTGTACACGTACCGATTTAGGTGCTAGTACCTTAATGATATGGTACCCTTCTTCCCGACAACGTTCTAGCTCGTTATGTTGGCGCAAATCAGTAATGACAGGTTTAAATTTTACTTGTATGTCCGTAAGAATGTTATATCCTATAGCGGCCTGTCTAATGACTTCTATTCTATTGAAGCACTTGTTAATCCAGTAGTCCTCGCCATGCACGTAACGCATAAGTTGTCCGTATAGCTGGTACCCTTTACGTGGCTTTGGAACCATCGGTATATCGGGGTACGCTTTATGGAAGTCACATTTTAATTCATCTGCGAACGCAAACTGTGCCATACCGTACCTCTTATCTAAGTAATCTGCTACGGTAGACTTACCTGAACGGAACTCTCCTGCAATCGCAATTTTAAGTTCTTTCACGACTAATCTCCTCCTATGGAGACCTCTGTAGACCTTTATAGACCTACAGAGACCTTTCCTTTAATGGTTGGATGGGGGTCATAACCTTCTAACTCGAAGTCATCTATCGTATAGTCCTCGATATTCTCATGGACTGTTTTAACCGTTAACTTAGGTAGTAAGCGTGGTTCACGTTGTAACTGCTCTTTAACCTGTTCGATATGGTTTAGATATACATGTGCGTCACCTGCTGAGTAAACAAGTTCTCCCACTTCAAGTCCTGTCATCTTTGCAATGATGTGTACCAATAGTGCATAACTAGCGATGTTAAAGGGTAAACCTAAGAAAATGTCGTTACTTCTCATTGTAAACATTAAGCTTAACTTACCTTCTGCTACATATAACTGAACTGCATAATGACATGGTGGTAATGCTACCTTATCAAGTACAGAAGGATTAAACGCAATCATTAACATACGTCTTGAATCAGGGTTTGTTTTGACCTGTTCAATTAAATCTTTCAACTGGTCAATGTTCTCACCATTCCAGTTACGCCACTGTGCTCCGTAGATATCACCTAACTCGAAACCACGTAATTGTACTGCTTTCAAGAACTCATCTTTATCCATACGACCGTGATTGTCTCGGTACCAACGATAAGCGTCATCATCCCAAATGTGTACGTTATTATCTAATAAGTACTTTAAGTCCGTGCTCCCTTTAACAAACCACAATAGCTCTTGTGCCACGATACGGAAAGGGACTCTTTTCGTTGTAAGTAACGGGAACCCTTCCGATAAGTCGAAACGCATCTGAGCACCGAATACGGACATTGTACCTGTTCCCGTACGATCCCCTTTCTGTACTCCCTTTGTGATAACTCTTTCTGCTAACGCTAAATACTGCTCGTCCACGCTATTAATCATTTACTTCTACGCCCTCCTGCTCTGACTGCCATTCTTTTAACCATTTCGGTACGAATGCGTCTTCCTTCACTTCTTTATGTGCGGTCGTATTAATGCACTTAAAACAGTACATGTGCTTAATATGATCCTTTTCTTTTAATCTACTTTTCTTTCTATGTATCTGAGTGGTATTGCCGCACTCTGTACACTCTAAGTATGTTGACGCTGTTTTTGTTCTGCTTCCTGAAGCCATTATCACCCACCTCCTATAGTTTCTATTATACCATGATTCTATGGCTCTATCTTATATGTAACTTGTAGTCTCTAATTCATGTCGTTTTGCGAACATCCGTAACGCTTCTCTCTCATCCTCATCGGGTTTACGGTTCGCAAATCCCCTAGCTTGTACAATCTTTTTACCTCGAATTTCTACCGTTACGAGTGGAGACTCTAGTTCATCCTTTTGACGAAGGAACACGACTGCCGAGTTTCCGTCTGCGATACGCTTGACGTAGGACGCTACGCAGTGTTGTAATGAGTTACCTTCTGTGACCAATTCCTTCGGTTCTTTCGGTATAACAACCTTGTAACCTTTTAAACGATCCGAAGCTAGGTCTTGGTGCTTGTCCATTTGTTCTCGGAACTTCTTAGCAGTTACTGAGTCTACTGCTGACTTGTAGTTACGACTTACGATATCATGTTGTGTTCGTAAGTACTTCGGATACTTGTCGAACCTTGCGTACTCTAGGTCTACACACATCTTGTAGTAATCCTTGTACTCACTGAATGCGGCCGAGAACTCTAACCCCTGACTGAAGTAGCACTCGAATAACAGGTACTCTATCATTTTGAGCACGTTAGGGTGTTGTTGCTGTGCTACATAACCCCAAAACCAGTAGTCATCGGGTCTACGATCCTTGTCATTCTTTCTAGCCATTTGCTCTACATATGTACGTACAGACGCTGAACCTCGGAAAACAGGTAGTCTTGAATCGTCTAGGTATTTCTCTCCTAGCTTCTTGACGTATGTTATGTACCCTCGATACTCGTCCATGTCCTTCTGTGTTAAGTGAGCCATGTCTTTTGCGTACACTATGATGTCTTTAGCACTAAACCCGTGCTCTTGCATGAACTTATACTGGGACTTCGTTAGTCCGAATATCTCATGTAGCTTCCTAACATCTCTTTTACCTGCATCTACAACTAACTGACGTAGTTCCCTTGAACTATTTTGGATGCTGATACCTGCTTTGTAAATAAGCTCTAGCTTATTATACTCTGTAATCAGTCGAATCAGTGCTCGGGATGTCATATTAACTCGTTCTTCCCCAAATGCTCCGATAGCCTTTAACATTGCATCGTACATTCCCTTGTTGTCCTCCACTGATACCATCGTGAAGAATTTTGCTACATTCTCGGCTGCCGTACGATCACGGGAGTAACTGTAACTATCCTTCTCCCTCGGTATAACGATGTCTAGGTTCGGAATATTAAACCGTACCTCTTTCCCGTTACGCTTAATGAAGTACTTCTTGTTACGTAGGTCGTATAGCACCTCTGATAACGCTTCCTTGCCATTGTGCGTGTGTACTGCGTAGAAGTGGAACGAGTAACCCGTCTTCTCTATCATGTAGTATTTTACATGGTCAATCGTGTCGGCTAGTTCCATTTCACCATCTCTCAGCTCATCTAAGATAGTTTTAAACGTTTTTTCCAAATCTATCATCTCCTCTAATTAGTCTGTATTGCTATGTGTAACTCTACTATATCATAGACACAAAAAAGCAGTCAACAAGAAATTGACTGCTTTTTACAAATTATTTATCTAATTTTACCGATAAGGTACATGTGAGCATTCCATGCTAGGTGTAATCCACGATCCGATAATGCGTCTACTTCATGGACAGAAGTGTTAGGGTTCTGCTTTAAGTAGTAACGTACTAACGCATAGTCCTCAGTAGAGAACTCTGTCTTGTATTGTAACTCATCCTCGATTAGTTGGAGATGTAACAGAATACCGTTAGTTGCACTATCGTCTTGGCTCTGAATGTAGTCTAGTAACGTCATCTCGTCACGGCAAAATGCTATGCAACCACAGTTGTCACACGGAGATTCTTCTTCCTCCCAACGATCCTCATTATCTTCTTCGTTATCATCTTCTTCCACTTCTGCACTAGCTACGTTATCGTTCTTTTCGAACAAGAACTCGTTGCCACCTTCCGTGAAAGTGATAAGGCTACTAGATACAGATAACCTACCTTCTAAAATACCTTCTACAGTGGGGATGTGACATCCTGCGTATCCACGACGACTCTCTAATGTTTGGATAGCCATTCCTAAGCTAACTACCCACATATCTTTGATAGTCTCGTGAGCAAATTCGTACGAGTCTGCTACACGTTGGATGAACTCTTCTAACGTTTCTTTCTTCTCTTTAACTGGTTCTTCTGAACGTTCAGCTGCTACTAATACTTTGCTCAATTGTTCAATGGCATACTTGATATTACCTACAACATAGTCACTTTCTAAGTTCGTGGCACTTGTTGCTAAGTCATTGTGGACATCCTGCAATGTAGCCGATGCGTCATAAAGTATTGTTAAGATGTTTTTCATATGTAATTCCTCCTAATTATATCTTAATAGTTTAGTAAACCTTTTTCTTCCAACTTAACGAATGATGGATGAACCTCACTTTGAGGAACCATGATTCCTTCTACTAAGTCGGCAATCTCTCCACGCTCACCTTTTGTTAAGTGAACATGTGTAAACATATCTGTTCTTCCGCTTGCATGTAGACCTTTTAGTAGCTTGTAGAATCCGTTGTTATCAGGGTTCTTTAGCTTGTCCACATCAATCTGTGCGAAGTTTCCTAGTAATATTAATTTACTACCTAAAGCTAATCGAGTACCGATAGCAGTCATCGTAGCGTTATCTAAGTTCTGCGCTTCGTCAACCACTAAATATGTATCATGGTATGTTCCTCCACGGATCGTTTGAATGTGGTCGAGAACGATTTTACCATTATCTATGTAGTTCTTCATGTAATCTCCTTTATCCAATAACGTTAAGTTATCGAAGAAAGGTCGGAAGTATGGATTAGATTTTTCACCTAAGTCACCAGGTAGGAAACCAACTTCTTTACCTACATCTACTTGAAGACGAGTGTAAACGAACTTTCCTGTGCTAGTGCTCCATCTTTTCTCCTCAAAAACTGTGTCAAAACCTACTGCCTGTGCAATTAGTGACTTACCTGTTCCTGCTCTACCTGTACCGATAATAATAGGTACTCGTGATTTACAAGCTTCTGCTAATGCTTTCTGACCAACGTTTCTTGCAGTGATCCCAAAGAACGACATATGTATTCTCCTTTGCTATAGGTATTTTTTCAACCTTTACACTAATTATACCACACGCTACACCATCCCCTTGTCTTCTAGCTCCGTCAATATCAACGCTCTATGTTATATGCTACCTGCTAGATTACTTATAGTATAGCTTGTACATATTCTATATGTCAACAATAAATTAAAAGAAAAAGAGACTACTAAATGTAGTCTCTAAATCTTGTCCGAGATATAGTCCATAATAGCGACATAATCTGTATCCGTTTGGAAGCTAAATACGAACTCTACACCTGCGGTTTTAACGATGTTAACTTGTTCGGCCGCTACTGGACAACGCCATGCAGGTTGTCGTCCGATGTGTCGAGCTACATGGATGAACTCTGCCGTTTCTCCTTCTTTCTCAAGCATGAGTTTGGAAGGAATGAAGATAGAGTGCTCCGTCTTCATTTTCCCTACCGTTTTACGATCCTTGAAAAACGCTACCGTATCTTTTAACTGAGCCGTTAGAGTCTTACGAGTCGTCTCCATTATTCCTCATCCTTTTTAGGGAACGTATTCTCTTTCCATGAATCATAGTTCTTCTCTTGGATGAATCCAAAGATGAACGCAATCTCTGTCCCTTCTAGACCGTTTGTAATAGGTGATACACCTGTAGGACATTGACCTGTTCCATCCTCTAACAGGATTTTCATGCCCTCTCCTAATGGTAGTACGTTTCCTTCTGAAACATGGTATGCGAACCGTCTAGAAAGCTCTGCACTATCTAAACCGTATTCTACACCTTTACTGAAGATTAACTTGTGTGTATACGGGTCATCCTCATATTTGCTAACAACCTGTACAAAGTTGTAGTCCTTTGTTTCGTCATCGGACTTAGCGATGTAGAACTTGAAGTCAGTGAACGTCTTTTTAGCGAGTTCTGCTAGTAACTCGACAACTTCTGTATAGTTATCGTATGTAGGTTTACGTGTAACTAAGTCTTTTAGTGTCAACGTATTTTTAATTTCAGGTTTGATTAGTGGCATCAAGAACCCTCCTTGTGTTGTCCCGTCTACCCAAAGACTGCTCTCTGCTTCAAACGGCTTACGCTTATCCACCATGTTAGTTTCTGTCATATTATCTTCTCCTCTTTCGATTGTATTTTTTACTTCCTCAAAGATATCTTTTACCAATATTCTAATGTTCTCTTCTGTCTCCGCTTCCTCTCGGACTCGTTCGACTGCCTTTATATACCCTATGAATAGTATTACCGTATACAGGAGTACCCCTGATAATCCTAATATGGCAACTGTAATATTATGATCTGCTTCCGTCATTGTGCATTACCTCGCTTCTAGCGATCCCTAATCCCCTCTATTAAACTCCTTACGATTAGATAAGGGTACAATAGTATGACTAGGTACCAAAAATGTAGGATTAACCCACCCCAGTTAGACGTTGTTACTGCATAAATCAGTAGACCAACACCAATCAATAGATACAACACAATACCGATAAGTATGTACGATAACATTAACTACCCTCCTTGTTCGGTGTAAAAAGAGGTTCCCCATTGTAGTCTTCTTTCTTCGTAATGTCCAGTAAAGCTGCTCTATCTAATTCAACACCTAACTCTTGTGCCCTCTTAGCCAAACGCATCATCAACTCACGAGTTGCATCGGGAGATAGCTTGTACTTCTCTCTCTTCACCTATATCACCACCTGTATTTATTATAACATATTCACACTAGTTACTGGGTCTTATAAACAAAAAAAAGAGTAGCAATTGCTACTCACGTTACAGGTGCGCCTGTTCCATCTACCCAACCGTTGTTAGTTGCGTTACGGTATAATGGTTTATTCAATGTTGTATCGAAGAAGTATTGACCTGCTACCGTACCAGTCGAAGGACGTTGTGTAGTCGTTCCTGAAGGGAATAGGTTGATTGTAACGTTACCGTTTGCGTCAGGAGCCACGTTGTTTACTTTCTTCACGAATCCTGCTGTACTAGGGATAGTAATTGTTACGTTTCCATTTGCGTCAGGTAAGTTACTGTTAACTGATTTTACCATTCCTGCGGTACTCGGGATTGTTATTGTAACGTTACCATTCGCATCGGGAACAGTATTATTAACCTTCTTAACAAGACCAGTTAGTGTTACGTTACCATTTGTGTCAGGGTTAGTACTGTTAACCTGCTTAACCATACCTTGGATATCTTCTTTTGTTGCGTAGTCTCCTGTATTTCCTGCGCCCAACTCTTTAATTGCTAAGTCTAGCTCACCAATCTTCCCTAGTACGTCAGGGTTGTTTTGGTATACACCATTACGGATCATTGGCATATTATTATCCATTGTCATCTTCCTTTCCTATTTCTTAAAAAAGAAAACCGACCCTATTTAGAGTCGGCTTCTGTGTAATTACTGGAATGTTCCCCAGTAAGAGATACGTTTACCATCACGAGTTTCACCAGTCGCAAGGTATGTACCATCTACGCCTTTGATCCAAACGTAACCGTCTCTCTCCATTCCGAATGAACTGTATGTGTACGATTTTCCACTTTCTAAAGTTCGAATGTGTTCAGCGTTTACACTTGGCTCACTTCTAACTTTGATTGTAGTATTAGCTGTGAATACACCGTTTTGTGGTGTGAACCAACTAGAGTCGTATCCACCTCCACCAGTGCTCCCACCAGTAGAACCTCCACCTGTGTTTCCACCTGAACCTGTACGTTGACCTGTGATAGCGTAGCAGATAGAATCTGCGATTTTATCTACGTTCCACTTAGCCATGTCGCTCTCGTTGTCGATGAATCCTAATTCGATTAAGATAGCAGGTGCGCTAGTAGTGTTTAACACGTAAAGGTCTGTACGTACTTTAGCTCCACGGTTAGACCAGCCAATGTCATCAGACAGTTGTTTAGAAACTTTAGCAGCTAGAGCTTGTTGGTCGTAGTAGCAAACCTCAACCCCGTTAGCAGAACCGTTGAATGCGTTTAAGTGCAACGAGATGTCTAAGTCTACTCGATGAGCGTTACATTTAGCTACGATGTTACGTAGGTTAGCAGACTGTGTAGAGCCTGTTTCATCTGTGCAATCGTATACTGTATGTCCTAGACTACGAAGCTTGCTGATTAAAGCGTCTTTTACTTGGCGGTCCATGATGTGCTCTTTACGATTTCCGTAGTTAGCTCCCTGGACGATGCCATTGTGCCCTCCGTGTACGTTATAAGTTCCCATACTAATTCCTCTCCTTTGTTATGTAGTCAATACCCACCATTAATATAACGGTTGGGATGGTAAATCTAGTAACCTTTAGCGAAAATATCTGTAACTGCTGGTGCCATACTATCTACAGTCGTATACGCAAATGCGTTCTCCTGTGTTAGTGTGATGTACGGCTCTAGTACGTGCTCCATTCCGACCATACTATACACCGATGATTGTGCGTAGTGGTCATCTCCACGATCCGTGATAATCTGATAAACTTCACCAGTCTTCTCATCTTCCTCGTCTCGGATAACTACGTTCTTCCAGTGGTGTAGGTATAACTCTAGGTCTCTATCTGTTTGTTGGTAGAATCCTAAGCGGCCCATCTTCATATCGGCAATGTGACGTTTGTTTTGTGTAAGCTTGTCCACTGTAACTCGTGATTGGCTTTCAGACCATGAAGGTTGAATCTGACCAGTTGAACGGGGGTTAGGGTTTACTTTCACACCGTATACTCGTCCTACTCCGAAGTGTTGGATAAGTTTCTCAACATAGTTACCACTGTCACCGATGTCGGCACAGATGATATCGGGATTGTACGGGATTAACTGATTGATGATGTTCTCTAAGTCGGCTTCGATATTAGCTACCCCACGAGCACGCTCTACAGAGAATATACGAATCATATCAATCATACCGTTATCTCGGAATCCACGGACTGTAACCCAATGACGGTTCCCCCAGTCGATACCTACTGAAATGAATCGGTAATCTCCTCGGTTAAATAATGGTTCACGTAAGTGCTCACGCTTATTACCCATTACGTCATTGTCTTGGACCGCTAACGCTACGTCCTGGTACGGGAATCCTAAAACGTAGTTGTAGAAATGCTGTTTCGATTTTGCTTTAAGCTCTTTACGTTTTAGCTCATCGGCACTAACCCATACTGCATTCATCTGTGTGATTAGGTATCCACGAGTACCTTGGTTGTTTTCCGTACGTGTCGGATATGCGGCTACCCATGATCCATTATACCATCTATCTAGCAATGCACCACAGTTAGAGCAAATAAATCTGAATGTTCCGTCTTTTACAGTTTTAGCTAGTACATCTACTCCTGCTTCGTCCGTACACTCGATATTCTTCTCGTAATCTAGTTGTTGTCTCATTCCACACTTGTCACATTTGTGCATGTACACTCGTTGGTCTGATTGGTTGTACAATGCGTGAATACCGTAATCAGGTACTGTAGGTGTTGACCATCTTCGTAAAATTTTAAATTGTGAAGACGACATAGATTCCATCGCTGAAATCTCGGCACTTGCAGTTACACGGTCATACTCATCCAGTGATAAGAAGTCGATATCCACACCCTCTACGGCTGCTCCTTTAGAAGATGAACGGAACAGAATGAAACTGTTACGAATCTTTTTCTTCTCCAAGGAATCCACTTTCGGATCGGAAATCGTAGAGTAGTATCCTGCTTCTAGTAACGGGTTAATACGTGTTGATACGAAATCTTTCATCTGACGGTTCGTAGGGAACGTATAAAGGCACTTAACACCTGCATAGGAGTGTTGGTCTGCGAAGTGAATCATCTCCCCTACGCCAATCTCTGATAGCCCTAACTGACGGGACTTGATTACTGCTTTATCAGGGTGTGTATCGTTAATCATCTCAATCTGCCACGGACGGTGAGCCTGTGCCTTTGAAGAATCCATTCCTCCGATGTGGAAGGTAATTGGATGGTTCTTAACCCTGTGATGTTTCAGCAAGTAAGAAGAACAGTTCAACATCGTCAGTACGTATGCTAGTTCTTCCTTCGTTAGGTCTGTACGACCGAATGTTTGTCTTGCAACGTTTGCAAGCATTTTTCCATCAAAATTATTCATTAGAATGCACCCTCGTTTTCTGCGTTCTGTGCGGTATCTAGTTTTCGGATTAGGTCTGCCATATCGTCTACGGACATGTCCATAACGTCCATACGACCTTCCTCATCGGCAGCAATCTTACCTTCCTGAATCTGATCCTTTAATACTTTATCTTGACGCATATTGATTTCAGGAAGCATACCTGTGTTACCTTGACCATCCATAACTTCTGTGATACCGTTAATCTCTTTGTACGCTCCGATTACACGAATGAAGTCGGAAATGTTATCAATTGGAATTTCCCCCGATTCCATTCGTTGGATAAATAGTTTAAGAGATTTTGATGCCGCAGAGTTAATTAACTCACGTAATTCTTGTTCACTTGAGAAGTCTTCCTTTTTCTTCTTCACGCCTTGCTTGATATTGTTTGACATCGACATCCTCTTCCAACTCCCCTTTCTGTTTTAATGTTCTGTAGCATGAGGTTATGTCTGTACATGCGTCCACGATAAATAGGTCATTTACGTGGTATCTCGTATGAGCCTGTATAATTATGTATTTGTTCTCATTAATAATCAGAGAAGATAGAGGGCGGCCACAGACTACGCATATCTTCGGACTGTAGACCCTCTTGTCACCTTTCTTAAATGAGACCTTTTTCTTCGCTAGGCTAACTAGCTTCTTCCTCTTTTCTACCACTTCTCTTTTTGTTACCATTACTCCTCATCTTCCTCGTCCTCGTCATCATCATCATCCTCTTCTTCTGCACCCATATTCTCTATGTACTCGTCATAAGCGTAGAGACGTTCTTCTATGAAGGCATCCCCATCGAATGATTCTTTGTCCTTAAAGGCTAGACTGTACAGGTAAGGTAGCTCTAGAATAATTTCCATTACAACCGTCTCGGCTACATTGGCAGAAGTTACGATCCCATAACGAATGAATTGGTTGATTACTTTTGTTTCGTACTTATCGTGAAGATACTTGATGATGTCCTCTTCTGTTTTCTCGATGTCGTCTTGGAGATGAGCGTAGTCGTAAGCCATATGTAGTGCATTCACCGTAAGCACAATCTCGATGTCTGTGACGAGCGTTTTAAATGAGGAAGTCACTGGGTAGTACTTACCGTCCTTCTCCACCAGCTCTACGATTAACCCTGCACCGTGTACAATATCGGCCGCTAAGTCTCTAATTGCATACGTCTGTACTAAATCCTTGTAACGTTCCAATTCCTGCTCTGTAAATCCAAACATTCTAAGCACCTACCTTTTCTGAATTATGGTCTATGGTCTCTGCCCTTCGGACTATATCGAAGCATCATAATATTGACCAAACTCTGACGCTCCTGTTGTGCTCTCTGTTCCCCTTTGCGAATGATATAGTCGTATGAGCCAACCACGATAAAAGCTAATAGAGCACCACATACAACGTAGGATAGTGTTGTGTGTTCAATCGGCATACCGTATTTTACTGCGAAATCTGTAATCGCAATGGCAAGAGCTTCTGCTAAGAGAATTAACATAACTTTCAGGTACACATGTTTACTATATTTCTTCATTTTCGATAACCCCCACTTGAGAAAATAATTTATACCTTTAATATAGAGGATTATCGAAAAAATACACTGTAAAGTCTTATATTAATAGGGATTAATAAAGTGAAGAGGGTGTGAAGCCATGATACTCCTAGTTACATCGCTTACTTTCACCCTTATCTTCTATATTATTACTTCGTATATTTCATATATAACTGCGTCTATCCTACACAAGGGGATAATGTTTAAGCTACTGTTTCCGACAATTAAAGCTCTTGCATTCATCACACTAGTTTATATCTCTATTATATCAGATACGATCCTATACAGGAGTGAGATGTACCAAACCATAACTATTAAAAACGGCTTACTACTTTTACTAGTTACGACTGCCCTTATGAATAATAGAGAACGAAAGGAGATTGAAGATGAACGTAGTAGGGAATAAACATCAACCTAATTTAAAGGCAGAATTTCGTGACCTAGTAGGCAATATGATAAACAGTAACAGATCGAGCTACCATATGTACAGCATTCACAGGCTATTGTCATTAGGTCTCCTAATGGACTTTACCTTTAAATACATCGAAGCAGAACAGTCCGATTGGGTACGCATTGAGTTGGACTTACGAGAGCATGGTAAGGTCGTGTTTGCGATTAATACGGACTCAGAATACGGACAGATAGAGGATGAGGATGGAAGAGAAGTACTGGTACACTTTATGGAGAATTACGATACCGAGTGTGATAGGGTCGAAAAACGTAGAAGTATTTTTGGGATATAACAGAAAGGTGGGGTTTTAGTGAACAACCAACAAGTACTCCTTAAACTACAGGAAATTGAGTCCACACTCCAAGACCAAGAACAAAGCACGGTAGAGCTTAAAACTGTTGTTGACGAACTTCGTGGGATCGTGAAGGATATCGACAAGAACATGGCTATCAGTGAAGAGAAACAGTCCCATCTTTTCTATCGAATCGAGCACCTAGAGCAGGAACTAGAGGAACTTGAGGAGAAAGGAGAGAAAGGAACGGATAGGCAGCAGAAGCTAATCGAGAATGCGCTAATGGTTATTCTTGGAGGACTTATTAGCTACATCTTCAGTTTAGCAAGTAAGCACTAATAAGAAAGGATGATAACAAGTGGCTAAGTTAAAAACAGTAGAACTAACAATGATTACAAGTGAAAAGGTGTACGTGTCAATGGATGAGTTCAATCTAGGTGGGGTACCTGAAACACCTGACTCAGTAATCGGTAACTACATCAAGGGCAGTCGAGCACCGATGTTACGAGTGTACGCTACAGTGGACTTGACTGGTGCCTACTTCTTCGTCAATCCAAAGATGATTGTGAAGATGGTACCAACATACGCATAAGAAAAAGGAGTGGGTTTCCCCTACTCCTTATTTTTAGTTCTTATTGTATCTACGTCTCTCTAACTCCGCAATCTGATCCTCAGGTAAGTCCTCGAATAAGTCTCTGTAGCTCACTCCGAACAAGTCTTCTAATTCCGTAATCTTATTTGGTCTCGGGTATTTATTTCCGTTCTCCCAGTTGCTAACAGTTGTGTAATCCACTCCTAATTTATCCGCTAAACTGTAAATCGTATGACCTGCATCCATTCTGAACTTCTTGAGCATTTTTGGTGTCTTCTTAGTTGTTTTCTTCGCTACCATTGTAATCATACCTCCCTTTGTATTTTTCTTATTTATTGTAGTAACTGTCATTTGACTCAACTCCTTCATGTGATTTTTATTTGACGTTCTCATTTGTATTGGTTTGTTTTATCTTGACTCCATCGTAACACTTTGTTGATTAACTGTCAACAACATTTTAAATTTGACCTTGCCTATTTTTATTCTTACCTACTTGATGAAAGTTATTCTGTCCTATTTATAATTTATGTCATATTTTAAACCCTTGCTATGACTGACTTTATAGACTACTTGAGTATATTTCTGTCCTATTTAAAT